>Ga0307509_10000077_pt1 | contig 136046 bp, 122 predicted proteins | sample 10_EM_MG_FD_202245 | JGI IMG/M metagenome (GOLD analysis project Ga0307509, IMG submission 202245) | Populus trichocarpa ectomycorrhiza microbial communities from riparian zone in the Pacific Northwest, United States - 10_EM | ecosystem: Host-associated > Plants > Roots > Unclassified... | reverse complement strand
GAAGATGTGGGAGGAGTATGCCCGGTCGTTTGATATCAGGTCTATTCAAGCGCACAAGCAGTCTCAGAAGTACTGGGTACAGGATAAGGGTTCCCGGGTAGAAACTAATATTGGCTTTATCGGGACATATTGTGATCCGGCTGGTGTTCATGCAGAATGGGAAGGGTTTGCGCCAATGGTGAACGAAGAGCGGACGAGAACGTACGGAGAGCTAGTCACGCATGCAGAGGACTTTATGGCGAGGTTGCCCTGGGGAAAGGATTTTGAAAAGAACCACTTTTTGAAGCTTGACTTCACAAGTCTAGAAGTTTTAAAATTTGCTGGGGCGGGGATTCCGGCTAGTTCGTACCTTCCACTCGACCACTGCTAACAATCCAAACTAACTAGTATGATACACAGGCATCAACATCCCAAACTACGATGACATCCGCCAGGAAGTAGGCTTCAGAAAGGCCTCACTTAGCAACATCCACTCCGCGCGATCCCCTAACAAAAAAATCAGCTTCCTAAAACCCGAGGATATAGCCCTCTACTCTAAGCTCCAAAGGTTTTCCTTCGAAGTCCAAGTCCGGGTCCGCGAGCTACTGGGTCACCGTACGGACAAGCTCCTGCAGGAAACCTCCCCAGGGGAGTACAACTTCAACCAAGCCGACCCTCCCATCAACCCGATCACAAATGAGCCGGTGAGGATGTGGTACAAGACGAACGAGACGTGGGGCAGCGTATTTGGCGATCTCGCGGCCTCCTACGAGGAATGCCACGCAGAGTTGGTAGCAATGTACCTCGGCGGGGAAAAGGACCTACTATCCATCTTCGGCCATGCAAGTGACTAGGAGGCAGAAGACGTGCTGTACATTCAGTATCTGCAAATGGCGCGTGCAGGCCTGTTCTCCGTTGAGGCCTGGGACGCCAAGAGTCGGAAGTGGGGACTGGCGCATTCTCAAGCCCGCTATTTCATCCTACAGGTGTTCATTTCCGCCGGGGATGGCTTTATCACCTTCTTCCATTCTCTACCGGATATGTCGGATCTCACTATCTCGATCGATAGGAGCAAGATTTTGACACACGGACGGAAGGCTGTCGGGGAGTACTTGACGACGAAGCTGCACGTTTACAAGAGCATTGCCGACGTCCGTGCTGGTAGTGAGCTGTACAATCGCATGACCGAGGTTACCAAACAGTTTGATTGCGGCGGTCATAGTTTGTGCAGTCTTGGATAACGACACGAAGAGTGCCGCGTTATTACGAAGAAGGTATTGTTGGAGGCGTGGGTCGGGAAGATTGTGGCTGGTGTTGTCATTGCTGTTGAGGTGTTGGGAATTCAGGTGATCCTTCGCCGGGGGTAGAATTGTCGTGTCTTGTGATAGCTGGTTATAATCAGGGTACAGTGTTTTGTTTTTTCCTTGAGGGATTTCCAGTTTTCCCAATCGTGCCTATCATAGTTGGCTCTTTTACAGCTCTAGTTTTGTCCTGAGAATCTGTACTCTTAGGTCTCGGCAGGGTCAGATGGAGACACTGGATCATCCAGAGAGGATATCTCTTGAATCTGGCTCTAATCATTAGTTAGAGCTCATGCTTAATGAACAATTTATCTGCGCAATTCATCATTCTCAGCCAACCTATGATTTAGAGAGACAAGGTAGCTTTTGCCGATAAGGATCCTACAAATCCTCATTCCTCCATAATTCGCTTCACCTAACCCCATTCCCCAAGCGAGACTTTCATATCCTTCTCACAAACAAACCTAACCTTTATCAAGGAATACAAAAAAAGAACCCCACTCATGCATTAACGGTTAGGCTTGAAGCATTGAACTACCAGCTTGGAGTATTATACCTGGATATTCACCCCACATCTCCCACCCGCCTCATATCATACTCCTTGGCGGCATATGATATCATACATTGTTAACATTTCGAGCGGTTATGAGGACGCGGCCGTTAATGGCGAGGTATAGTTAAAGATATCACCCTTGGCGGTATTCCACTGAAATATCATACCGGTATGATGCCATCCTTCCTTTCCCTCCTCTACACCAATCAATTTCAATTTCCCTTCCCGCTACCCTCTCCCTACCGCTGGTAGCATCCTTACCTCGCCTGCCTACCGCCTACGGTAGGCTAACACCACCCCTGCAGACATTATCAAGCGAGGAATCATCCCGGGGCGGCTCTTGCCTGCCGCGACCTCTCGAAAGGAAGGAGGGGAGGGAGTGTTGCTTCGACCTATCATAGCACACCGTCATCCTGCGCGCTAAGTTGGCACGGAAGCCTTGCGAGACAGCGGATATGCTCGCTATATTTTTTTTAAAAAAAAAAACAAGTCTGTCTCGGAGCTTTACCTACTACGAGTATGATATTACGATTCTAGGACGCTACCTACCTAGGCACAGTATAAAGGTTAGTGATGGGCAGGGTTTAGCAATGCCAAAGCTTTATTTTTATTTTTATATTTTTTTATATAGTACCTTTCCTAGTATCATACCTACCAAATTAAATCATTTTTCCCTTTGACGGTCGATGAGCAGGGAGGGGGACCTCAAGCCCTCTGTCCATCCCATCACTACTTTTTTGTAGCTTCCACCCCCGAGTATTGCCATGGCCTTTCAATTCACCATCGCAGAAACCGGAAATATAGACTACACCCCCAGTAGCAAATATACAGTTCGCTGCTGATTAGTCCGGGGGTTTTCAGTAATCCTGACCTACGGTACGAGCCAATCAATCAATCAAGCAATGGGGACTGTATGTTTTCTGGGGGTTGTCTATTTTTCCTGTTCAGCAAATCGTAATCTATTACCACGTGAAGCATAGCTCCGAACTGCCCTCTCAGGGTGTAAGTACGGTAAGATGTCAGATGGGATTTTTTCTTTCTTTTTTTCTTTCTTTTTTTCTTTTTTCCTCCCAGAGTAGTTCAGAAAATAGCCCCCCTCCTCTGGCCGAGTGAGGGATCGTGATCCAACCCACGATAACTATCAGAGCAACGGATGAGAGCGAGATGTCTCGACAACTCCGTGGGGGTCCCCTGTCGTCCCCCACCGTTGACTACAATTCCCACAACAAACCCACAGTCTTCATGCACACCCTGAATATTAGTGTGTCAGATTGCTGGGCCGTCGTCTTCGCTAAAGACGGCTGTCTTTAGATTTTGCGGATGAGGACGGCATATTTTCTGCCGTCCAGTCCGGTCCCGGGCTCTTGGCAGTCCGGCCTCCAGGCCCTGTCGGGCTCCTGGACCGTTGGGACTACTGGCCTCCAATACCTCCGCCCTCCCTAAGGTCGCTAGTGCTTGCATGAGCGGTGTGTGGGAAATCCTTGCGTGTTGGAATAGCAATTGGATCATCTGCACGATCGGTGAGGTATTTGAAGAGGCGGATATTCACCCGCTTGAGTTGTTTGATGGTATACCCACCCGTCTCGGCGACAAGGCGGTAGCCCAGGTTCACCAAGAGCGTCGAGTGCAAATTTTTATGATTCGTAGAGGGGACAGTAAAATGAGGAGGAGCAGGATGGGAGAAGATGTAAGGGTGAGGTTATACCTTTTATTTTGCTTATAAGATTTTGAATGTGATAAGCTATTTTCATTGTGGATGGGAGTGATGAGAGGTACAGTACACCTCCCGGTTTTACATGGGTATCGCTGATGGGTGCCCATATGGGCTTTTGCTTAGCTAGCACTACTATACTCGAGTACAATAATGATTATGATTTTCCCCCACGGGTCTGCGGTGGCTACCGAGACTAGGGTTTTGTATGCGAAAGATATTATACATATGGGCGGCCAGAACTATACATTCATAGCTCATATCTATTGAAAAGCTAGAGCACGGTGGCGGACCACTACAAAAAAAATTGAAGCAAGCACTATATAAGCTTTTATATAAAGAAAAGAAAAGATGTCACAGGATCATCGATCCTCCATCTCCATCTCCTCACCCAGTCCGCCTGCATTCCAATCCTAACCCCATAGCCCATCTAATTTAAACTCTTCAGCCGACTCTTTAAGAATCTCTTTCTGATGGTCAATCATTATGGCAGCGGCGGCTGGCTTAACACCTTGGTAGTCGTATGGACCGCAGTTGGGGCAATCAATCCAATCATGACTCCTTCTATCCCTCTAATCCATTATGACAGCCTTTGCCGCTGCTTCGATGTCGGGGATGCCTACTTTGCCTAGTCGCCTACACTTTCATGCGACCTACATTAGGGATTGTGTTGTGAGATCAGTGGTGGTAGTATTGACGATGGAAGGGAGGTTGTAAAAGCAGAGGAGTTGGTCAGAGAGCATGTAGGATGTAGATAGCCGGTGGATGAGAAGGGCAGCTGCAGGTACCGGGTCGAGGATTTGCTTTGATTGCAGGGCACTTAGGAGGATGAGATGTGCCTAGTTGTCCTTTGAGCTACCATTTTGAGCCTTTGTCTAGCTTGACTTCTAGTAAGCTTGTTGTGATAGTGGCTTCAGCGCCTATCGGACAGGTGGTCCATAAGCTACCCAGACAGCTGGTAAGAGTGTTGAGTACTAATAATTTCCCACCATTCGGGTATCCAATTACCCCCACTTATACCAACTGGTTGAGCTGTTTGGCATGCGCAAATAATGTTAGAGCCTCCAGAAGAGTAGCTGAGGTGCCATGTACCGTCAAGGATTTATGATCAAATGTCTGGGTATTCGCAGAAGACCTCCTCGCCCTGTGCGGCAGCGTTTCTGCGGAGATAATCCAACTACCCGTTCAAGCGCCCCTGGCAATGAGATCAATCTTGTTCAGAATAAGAACTAGTTGTTTCTCGCTGCAATTAGCCCCCATTTTCTATTTTTCCACATCACGGGAGCGGGTGCCTTCGGGGTCTCAAGCCTCTAGGATGTAGAGAAATATCTCGGCAGCATCAACCACTTGCTTGAATATCTTGTCATGCGATTTTTATGAGGTATCTTTACCGGGACTCTTGGGTTCAAGATGTAGAATGCCGGTTTCTGAATCTGAATCGCCGTTGGACTCGCCGCGGAAGCCACCATGTTCGGCTTCATATTCTCACGCCCTTGCTCGCCATAAGTCCAGCAGGGCTGCCATTGTGGAACATCCACTCGATGACTATTTAGCAATGTGTTTAAAAAGAGAAATGGCTACTTGTTGCACATAGTGGAATATACTCTAGAATCAGCGTCATGTTCATCTATAGCATCGCTATATAGCTCACTGGAACTCTTATGACCTCCTTCCTAGTCCTAAATAGCATCCTTCCTACCCTCTGCCCTACCCACTAACTCCTCCTTTCTCTACTTTGCAAGCTCTCTTCGCAATTGCGCCTTATCCTTCAATAGCTTTCCCTCTTCAATCTCAGAAAGTAAATGAGCTCCTATGGAAAACAACTCAGAATATTGAGTATGTCATTCATATTTTTTTAGTGGAGTCCTGGATGCTTTTTGGACTCCTTTCGTTCCCTGTGGGCCTTTTTGTTAGAGCACTTCTCGATTTTATAGTGGAGATGAACAGGAACCTGCTTGAACTCCTTTCCTAGAAACTCTTAGGTGATAGCTCGTATATCTGGATATGCAAAAAGATACTTAGTTTAACGATGGTGGGATTTTTTGTTTGGAGATAGCGATGGGTTGCCTGCTTGGCATGTAATGTCATAGGGACCGGTGCCATAGCTTGGCGGCCGGGTAAATTGGGTTAACCTGGTAGCAAATATCTTATTTCAGCACTCAACGAGCCACCCTGCATCATCGATAGAAAAACACATCTATATCCACCTCTCAACCAGGAATACCGCATCATAGAAAAACACCTCTATATCTACCCCTTCACCAGCAATACAACTGAGTGGTTCTCTTCTCTACTATAACAAAGCAAACTTCTACGACCACCACTGCACCCTACGTTTAGCACCATGGAAGACCTCTACAATGAATTGTGGGGAAAAAAGCTATCCGTCATCCATGATCGCACATTCTCCATTCCCAGACCACAACAACTCGGCTTCCGTCTAGGATATAAGGCGGACCTTAAGGAGGTAGATAAGGCCTTTCCAGATCCGGAATTCGAAAAAGGAAAGGAGGAAAAAGTGTTCAAGGTACTTGAGGTTGACTCAGATCTTCCTTGTGGGGAGAATCGACTTCTTGTACGTCCAGAGTTTGAGGCAATTGAACAGGATCTATTAAGGGTTGAGTCAAAAAAATCGGGAAATATCCTATCGGAGACTAAGATACGAAAGGGATCATTGCAGCTAAGATACGAAAGGGATCATTGCAGCTAGATTTCAGAATCGCTGGTCAACCCGGGTCTGGTGAGTGATATTTGTGTTAGTCCTTTTCTGACTCTCATCTAACTAATTAAAAGGAAAATCTTTTTTTCTTTCTTACCTCTTGGTGTGCAGGCTTATGGCCGGTCAACCAACTGCGTTTCGCAACAATGACAGTGATTGCTATTTGTTTGATAGTATTTCCCATGGCAGTGAGACTGATGCCAATTTCCTGTTCCACCTCCCGAAGGACCGAAAGAAGGCACTTTGGCTCCTGACTGATGGGGCACTTACCGATGAAAGATGGAATAAGAAGAATCACAATTGGTTTGTGGTGCTGGCCGCTTCCCCAGCGAAGATGCAAGCTTCAAAGCAGTGGAAGAAGGATAGAAATGCTGGGGTGCGCTATATGACAAACTGGGGATGGGACGAAATTGTAGCTGCTTTCTGGTACGAGTCCCTTCCTCCAACTCATGAATATACTAGCTGACCTAACTGTCTTGTAATAGTCTAGCAAGTTCTGAGCCCCCAACCCCACACCAAATTGCAATGCTTTTTACAACCTTTACATGTTTTGGCCCGATTGCCAGAACCTGCTTACAGTCAATCTCGGTTAGCAATGAGAGTGAATATGCTCGTAGCCTCGATCAGTACATTGGTGAGGTCGATCAGGAAATAGATACCTTTGTTGCGCAGGGGGGCTACCAAACGATTGAGAATAGTGTCCATCAGCACGCCTCTCATAGGATAGCTATTATGCATCCTACCGATAATAGATGCTCGTATAATGCTGGAATCGCCACGAGATGGATTGCCCACAAGGTCTTTGAGAAGGTACAGAAGAGGTCACGACTGAGGTGTTTTGAGCTCTACAATCAGCTTGCCTGCCAAAGTTCTCTCCGCACCGCAGCTGGCTGGATTTTCGAGGCATACGCACATGATTGGTTCAGAAAGGGGGGATCTTTTGAGGCCTTGGCACTTCCGATTAAAGACAATGAGACCCAGCCTCTCAAATTCACGACATATCGGTCCCAATCCCTCAATTATTTCACAGATGCTAAGAGTCTAGCCACGCTGGTTAGAGTGAAGGGCGACCAGAGAATTAAAGAAGATGTGGTTGGAAAATATTTCCTCCCATATAACGCCAACTTTGAATCAGTTGATGGACTTGTGTTTAGTGCTCTGGATACATTGATTCTATTGCAAATCACTATCGCTAAGAGTCACCATATCAAACCAGGTGGGGTGCAGAGACTTTGTCCATCATTGCCGGCTTCTATCAAAAATATTCACATTATTTTTGTTATCCCAGAAGACTGTATGAGCAAATACTTGGGAGTTCAGAGAGTGCCAAAAGCCAGAGATGTTAAGCCAGAATCAAAGGACCTGACGATCGCCCAGTTCCGACTTGTACTCACTGAGGAGATAATGCAATCAATGGCTGTTGATGGTCAGTTCGAGGTGCAGGATAGGGACAGAGGTGAGGATGAAAGTGGGAGTGAAGATTATGATAGAGGAGATACAATGATGGGTGGCACACAATAAGATGTGAGATATAGTGTACGAGATACTGTGGATACTCGTTTGTATTGCACATTTTTCCTATAATTAGCAATAGGCTTAGTCCCTACTTAGAGGGGCTGACTTCTGTTGGAGGTTGGTGGAGAATCCATGTTTTCTGAAAATGCTTCTACAATTGCCCCTTGCTCCTTTTCACTATAGAGGTCATAGTTTAGAGCACACATTTGTCCTTTTTTAGTTTTCCTCGTGAAAACAGAACTATTGCAAGAGAGGATATATTTTCTTGTAAACAGCACTGCATAAAATTCACTGATACGCATGTTCTTTGTTCACTGCTAAATTCTAACTACAATCACTCTAGTGTCATATGTTTGTGGCGTCATTCCCTGTATATCACATAATATTATTTCCTTCTTCTAGGAGTTTGATTTGTTGGACTTTCTTGCCACCTTATAAACCTTCGTCTTCATCATATAAGTTTACTTGTAGCCATCACGCCTACTTTCTCCTTCTGAGATGCTGTTGAGTGCACAATTCTACAGTTCGGAATCCTACTTGGCCAAAAAGCTATCGTAGAGCAGTCAGTTGTCTGTAAGTGAAGTACTGTACTGCAACAATAACCGTCAAGCACTAGTTACCTTCAAAACAGATTTTTGCCCTACCTTTGTCACGAAATCGCAATGAGAGGCCATAGGTTATCCCTTTGTAGCCAGAACTATGCCTTTCAAGGCTCTCATTTTCATGCACTCCTTGGCGGTACTCCTTGGTGTTGTTGTAAAATTTACAGTATGATATCATACATTGTTAACATTTCGAGCGGTTATGAGGACGCGGCCGTTAATGGCGAGATATTGTTATATATATCACCCTTGGCGGTCTTCCACTGAAATATCATACCGGTATGATGCCATCCTTCCTTTCCCTTCTCTACACCAAATCAATTTCAAATTCCCTTCCCACTACCCTCTCCCTACCGCTAGTAGCATCCTTACCTCGCCTGTCTACCGCCTACGGTAGGCTAACACGACCCCTGCAGACATTATCAAGCGAGAAATCATCCCGGGGCGGCTCTTGTCTGCCGCCACTTCTTGAAAGGAAGGAGGGAGTGTTGCTTCGACCTATCATAGCACACACCGTCATCCTGCGCGCTAAGCTGGCACGGAAGCCTTGCGAGAGAGCGGATATGCTCGCTATATTTTCTTTTTTAAAAAAAAACAAGTCAGTCTCGGAGCTTTACCTACTCCGAGTACGGTATGCTCGAATATTACGATTCTAGGACGCTACCTACCTAGGTACAGTATAAAGGTTAGTGATGGGCAGGGTTTAGCAATGCCAAAGCTTTATTTTTATTTTTATATTTTTTTATATAGTACCTTTCCTAGTATCATACCTCCCAAATTAAATCATTTTTCCCCCTTTGACGGTCGATGAGCAGGGAGGGGGACCTCAAGCTCTCTGTCCATCCCATCACTACTTTTTTGTAGCTTCCACCCCCCTGAGTATTGCCGTGGCCTTCAATTCACCATCGTAGAAACAGGAAATATAGACTACACCCCCAGTAGCAAATATACAGTTCGCTGCTGATTAGTCCGGGGGTTTTCAGTAATCCTGGCCTACGGTACGAGCCAATCAATCAATCAATCAATCAATCAATCAATGGGGACTGTATGTTTTCTGGGGGTTGTCTATTTTTCCCGCTCAGCAAATCGTAATCTATTACCACACGAAGCGACAGTTCCGAACTGCCCTCTCAGGGTGTAAGTACGGCAAAATGTCAGATGGGATTTTTTTTCTTTCATTCTTTCTTTTTTCCTCCCAGAGTAGTTTAGAAAATAGTCCCCCTCCTCTGGCCGAGTGAGGGATCGTGATCCAACCCACGATAATTATCAGAGCAACGGATGAGAGCGAGATGTTCTCGACTACTGCGTGGGGGTGCGATTCCGCATCAGTTGCCCTCGATAGAACGATATCATGGGTACTAGCTTTTTGCCCACGAGTGGTCATTCGTGCCCACTCGCTCGCTCGCTCGCCCCGGAAGCTAAGCAGCACCCACCCATTCGACGCTCACTCCTTCCTTCATGTGCAAGTGGACACTGATCGCAACTGGCAATCCCTACCGGAGATTTTTTTTTCCTCACTGCATATTCGAGAGAATGGCTCCCTTGATTCGCATATTGGTATGCATTAATGCGGCTACCCATAACTTGGTTGAGGGATTTTTTTATTTTTATAAACATCATGAGCATTTGGTTTGCTCCAGCGGGTACCCATCCAACCATCCACTCGAACTCGAACTCGATCAAGAGGTGATATGATATGATACGATACGATAAGATAATAGATAGTAAGGACCCCCAACTTCCCTCATATCATAACCAATGGATAGATAGATAGCAAGGACCCCTCTTCTTCCAACAATATCATGATATAACCACGGGATTAAAGCTCGTGCTGGAACTACACTCCACTCCGCCTCACACGGGAACGTGCACGAGCAAGCAAAAAATGCAATCAATCAAACCAAGCATTTCCGGAAAGAAACAAAAGAAAGAAAAGAAGAAGAAAAAAAACCTGTTCTTGCTTCTAACGGCTTTGCCCGATTTTTTTTCTCATGCTTCCTTCCGGACTAACTTACTTACTATAACCCACATGCGCAACACACAGCAGCACACTAAGAGAGTAGAGTAGGAATGACATAACCTCATCCTACCTACCTACCAAGCATTTCCCCATTCCCGCACTCTTTTTCGCCCGTTTTTGGCGCATGACACGATAATGATCAGGCTTGTTGGCTGGTGATGGTCTCTGAGTACCCAATTTCCTGGTTGGATGGATGGATATTGGGGGACACCGTTTTAACATGATCGGAGGTGAAGGAAGGAAGGAACAGGTGGGTGGGTGAGAAAAGGCTCAAGGATCGCACATGGGTGTATGTATGATGGTCACGATCGAATACCCTCCAGATCAATGGACGATGTATATATAGCTCGTACAATGTTGGTGCGACTTCATATCCAAAGACTTTGCTTACTTACTTGCTTGCTTGCAACTGCTACCGGTGATCTCAAAGGTTCACTAACCTACCTACCTACCAGTAAGTATACCAAATCTTGGTCTAATTTAGTGGTTTGTGTATCTCTCGTGAAATGTTTGTCACTTTTTTTTATTTTTTATACTGATTGCGCGCAAGATATAATGATAATGATAATGATAATGATAAGATACCTAGGGACTAATTTCAGAGATACACGTTGTCCAAGCAAGCCCGAAACTAAAAGTAAAACGAGAAATAGCAATTCGGGAGTAGTCATTGAGAGGAGAGAGAGGGAGAGAGAGGGAGAGAGAGGGAGAGAGAGGGAGAGAGAGAGAGAGAAAAGATGATTCAAGAAGATTCGTGGTGGCTCATTGCTGCTTAGGAGGAGGTGGGGGGCCCGCTATTTGGGGTCAATCATGTGTTTCTTTGATAGCGCTGGTGGGGTACTTACGCGGGCACTGCGTGGAGGCTGTTAATGCTATCCACTAGGGTGTGAAGCATTCCCATGATTTGGGCCGAGATGGCTTTCTGTTCACCGACTCGATCTGAAAGTTCTCCGACTTCTCTGGTGAGACGATCTGAAAGCTGGCTCACGTCGTTCGAAAGCTTACTAACATCTCTCGAGAGCTCTCCGACCTCCCTCGTGAGGCGGTCGGATAGCTTGCTCACATCTCCGGAAAGTTCGCCGACCTCCCTGGAGAGACGGTCCGACAGCTCGCTAACATCTCCCGAGAGACGGGCGATGGTCTCCTTAGTCTCTCTCGTGTCGCGGGCGTACTGCTCCTTGAAGAGGAGAAAGGCTTGCTCGAAAGGGTGGGAAGTGGTAGCTGCTGGAGAGGCGGGGGAGGGAGAGGGAGAGGCCATGTTTGGATCTGGATCTGTGCAGTAGGGAAATCGCTAGGGATGATTGAGTACCGTAGCTGGGGGAGGGGAAGCGCAGGGGCTTTTTAAAGAGTCACAGGCAGCGATGATATACGGCTAGTCCGTCTCTCTCTCTCTTTCCGGTGTCGAGAGATTCTCGAGTCGCGAGAGCGGTTGCATTAAAGAAAAAGGGACGGTTGCATAAGGTACGGGAGTGTGCCTGTACCGAAGCAAAACTTGGCCTGAAATGGAGAGTCTGGCCTCAAGGCAAACAATCGAAGCAAACGCACCCTAGGTATGGTGCTGAGATAGCACTATGAAGCTCAGGATTAAACGGTAGAGGTAATGAAACCTAGAGTGGAGCTCGCCCATACGGGGGGAGGAACACGGCCGCGAGGGGTTATCATGAACAATGCCTTCACTCTCGCGACTCGAGAAACATCGCGATGCTGCAACAAACATCATCACACCAATTAGCTTAAAATCCTCCATGTGTCTGCCAGGCACCCAGCCTTTTCAACCCAAAAAGGGACAAGGTGAGGTACGGATATTGCCTATTCCGGTTGAGCCCGGTGGGTTCTCATCCCCACCAACCGTTATTGGTAATCTGTTGATCTGCTCAGTTAAGCTTATTGCGGTTTAGTAGAGGGGAATTCCAATACTGTACTAGTATCATACCGGCAAGTTACAAGTACTAGCAAAAGGTCCACCCCGCTCTGATATCCCTATATTTTGATCAACTTAATCCGTACGTATGAACACCCGAGAATTCTCGATTTCTCCCTTATCATACCAAAACCCATCCCCCCAGATCACCCACTAATATACCGGATATAATAGCTTCTTTGGAGTTTGGCGATTCGGGGATATAGGATGCGACTGCATAATACCATTGTCAGTATAATAATATTATCATACCAGTCAGGACTAACAGTTCAAAGACACTCTTCAACGAGGGGAGGGGGTGGGGGTAACCACGAAAACTGACGACGGGTGATGAACAGGGATCGGTATCAGCTGGTTGTTACCTTTCTTCCTTCTCCCCTTGTTTCAACGAATTCACTTTATTGTTTGCCATATTAACTTACCCCTCTTCGTCACCCGTTGGTTGGTTGGTTTTCGTGATGCGCCCCCTCCCCTCCCTTCGTTGTGGAGACTATGGTTTCGGCATCATAATGATAATAATATATATTCATCTACAAGTACTGTAGCTAACCGCTAACTCTTTTTCTTTTTCTTTTTTTCTTTTTCTTCTTCCTCTGCTCTCCTTTCTTGCTCAACCACGTATTGTATAACATACTTTATTTCGGCCCGGTGCAGGTTTTCGCTTTGGCATGAATTATGCGAATATTATGCGAATTTGCAATCACGATGAATCCACACAGTAGGTCGGGTGGTAGTGGAGAACTTGTTTTCTACTCGAGTATGATACGGTACCACATGATCTGGGAGAGGAGATTATGATAGAATGTGCAGGGCGGGGGTAGTAGTTCGATATATTATTCTGTAGCGCAAGGGGTTCTACAAGAAGTTGTTGTTGAATAAGTTGGTTAATTAATTAAGGTTAAAGTTAGCTAGCTAAATATATTCCTGTCCGTTCGGGTTAATCGTTCCCCACTTCTTGCAAATTAAATTAACCTATCCTGTGAGGAGATAAAGATAGTAATGAAGAGTTTACTACCCGTTAGGGGGAAACCAGACTATGCCAAAAAAAGGCGAAATCTTAGTTCAGCACCGGTTATGCGATATGTTACCTATTACCTGGTTTCTTTCGCCCGCCCGCCTCTAGTAAATTACGTTGAAACAAGAGTTTTTTTTTCCTTGTATCATAATCTATCCCAAATTCTCAATAAAAAAACACTTTCACTTAACTCTTTGAGGCCAAAACCAGGATTATTTTGGATGTTTTTTTTTCTTTTTCTTCCTTCGCTTCAGCCCTACTCTACCGCATAAACTGGTGAGAACCGGCCAGGCGCTAGTACGTCCAAATAAGATTTTTATCCTAGTTTTGTCTCGATATCGCAATAAGACGACATAGGCTAACTCTTTGTAGTCAGGACTAATCCTTTCAGAGCTCTCTTTTTGACGCAATCGTACGTTTCACCTCAGCCGCTTCTTATTTCAACCTACTAGCGCCTGGCCGGTTCTCACCAGTTTATGCGGTATTTCAACGTGCAAGATACCAGCGGGCAGGCGAATAAAACCAGGTAAATGCGGTATTACCCCTCAAGAGTACCTACCGTATTTATTTCTCCTTCAGCCGATATCATACCTGCATAAGTATTCACGAACATAAAACTATTTTCTTGCAAGATAAGGATAACCAGCCAGCAAAGCAATCCCCCCCACCTTGTATCATACTAAAACAAACATATTCATGTGTACAGCACTCGTAATATTTGCCTGAGTGTTGTGTAGAAGAATCCAGCAAGGAAAAACGAACAGGATATCATAGATGATAATGATTATCAAATTAGTTCATACAGCCTTCCTTTCCTTCCTTCCTTACTCCCTACCGGTCCCCAACATAGTGCATTATCTGGCGGGAGCCGGCAGAGACTTTTCTCTCTTTTCCTGTTATCATACCTACATATATCCAACTTTGTATTGGGGGCGCTTGGGTACCCACAGATCGTAAGCCTCATATTTTTTTCCCCCATGATAATCACTCTTGTTCGGGTAGCGGTGTTGGTGTTATACTCTACCTCTTATGTACAGCACTCGTACTGTACTCGTTGCGAATGGTACTTTGGGGAATGGAATGCCTCAGAGGTATTCCCCACTTACTGTAAGGTCCTATTATAGTATCATACTTCTTTCCTGGGGCGAGTAACAATTGCGGCAAGGTCAGAGCTGTGAAGAGAAATGCTTAGTCATGGTTGTACAGATTCAAAATATTATGGAGTTTTATTGAGACTTCTTGATAGAGCGAGAATGAGTATTTTATTTGAAGGCACAGTACAGTGCCCGAGCACAAGTACCGGGCATGCTTTCGTACAGAACAGGGATGGCTAACAAAGCAACCCCTGTCTTGTACGAAAACACCTCCCCCGAGACTTCTGCTGAGTCATTTACGCACTAAAAAAGGACGGGAAAATCCCAGTCTTTTCCTGACCGCGTATCTTCAAACCCCAATCAAAACTTTCCAGTGCGATCTAAAAAGTGCAATTCTTCTCGTACTCCAACTGCCTTCCTTGCCAAAGACATATTCATTGAGGCGGTTGTAGTCCGCTACATGTATTGAATCCGCTCTCTTATCCCCCATTAGGTTTGTGTTTGGGATCGGTGTTGTTTGTCCAAGAATCTTCGTTCAAGGTCGGGTGATCTCGGGGCGGCGAAGCAGGCGACTCAGGGGATCCCCCCCACCAACACGGGTGTGAGTGGATTCAAAGCCGATGCTCACACACTCCACGCCTATATTGCAAATTGTTAGAGGCATAGGATTATTATCCGGTCGCGGGGGAGGCTATTTGCAAAAAAAATCAGACAATGAACAGTACTCGCCGGACATGGTTTTACGTACCCCTCTGTGCGTGCGAGGGGGACCCATCGCAAAGTGACAGTGCGCTCTGGGCCCCCCGTCCTGTGCCGTGGATGCACCCACGCCCCCACGCTTTGACTGGATTGAGGCGGGGACCTGGAGATTGTCAGTGGATGGTCGGTCACATAGAATGGGATGGGATTCCTCACCTTTGCCGTGGCAGTAAACAACGGACAAATCAAATCTCGCCCGATGCCAGCACGTCGAAGCCCAAAGTGGGGCTGCGAAGGGGTCGCCCCGGGATAAAGGCGGGGAGTGTGACCCGTCCAGCGCATAAAATAGGCTGTGCACACCGCAAATAAAACTCTCGATTTCGAGAAGGCCGTCGGTGGTCGCCCCTGTGCACCTCTTCAGAGGAGCTGAGAATGTCGCTCACAGGAGGTTCCTTGTGCTCTGGTACAGGCAAAGGCCAGTGGAGGTGGGAAGCGCTGAATGTTGCGGAGAGGGGGCACGAGATGGAGTTGTCAATTCGAGTATTGTCATTCCTAGGGTGATTGTTAGCAAAAACTCCTCACGAAAAAAAAAGTCAAAGGTGGCACGAGCCCGTACTGCAATTGGGGGAAACTAACCAAGTCGTGCGCTGTATGAAACCAGAGATTGGCCTGAGATTGTGGTGAATGCGCTTCCCTTCCCACTCGAGTACTCGAGTACTTGAGTATCGGTGCTCGTAGCGTCGAAGCGTTTTTGAGAACTGGTTTTAATACCATCCGAATCCTAACAAAAGGGCCAGACTTTGTCTTTGTTGGTATGCAATAGACTCGCAGTTCTTTTACGCCTCGACTCTACGTGCACACGCGGACTCCTTGGTGGTGGTTAATGGTCTGCAATTCTCCTGGCTTGTTGGCCTTTAAATACCCAATTTCTAGTCGGCTAAATGCTGAGGCACACTTGGACTGACAGGATTTCCAATGGGCGAAGGGCCGGATGGGTGAAAAGCTCAGGGATCGCGCCTTGGTGTAATGATCGGGAATTCTCCAAATTAATTAATTAATGAGCATTGTATGGCGAGTAGGGGGCGGACGATAATGGTGAAACACCAAACCAAAAAAAATTCCTGGTCCCAGATCCCACCTACCGACACTTTTCCTCCTGAGTTGGAAACCATGCATCCCCAGAGTGATGGGACGAGAGAATTTAGCGCAGCCAAGGCATCGCACGATCCATAGTGATGTTGCCGTTGTGTTGGTCTCATGCACGAGTTCCCCACTCGTCCTACGCAAGAAGTACCCGGATACAGGGGGACCATCATCAAAGGTGAAATACCGGTACCGGTACTCGTCTCAGGCGAACAGCACCCCAACATGGGTTAGTCGAATATGTTAGTGAACTACGGTAGCTATACCGACCTAGCGTCCGCCCCCAGATGTTGCATTTCATGGGGCGGGTCGGCCCGGGTGAGACAAACTTCGCGGACGCGGATGATATGTGCCCCCCTCCCTGCAAGCAGATAGCGACAGCGATCCATTCCCCAATATGTATCAAGAGTGGGGTTTTTGGTATGGATTTCCGTCGGGATCAATGTCTGCCCGACCTACCATTTTGAGAGGGTGGGTGGAGGTTGACGGCAGATGGGAGTGTTGATTGTGGGGATCGCCTGCTGCTACGGGGAGGTGGCGGCGGTCATATGCCTTCTAGGCCGATTCTATCGGGAGGGATGTCCTCCGAGACCGGCCTTCCGGGCGCTCGATCGGGCTGAGTGGATTTCTTTTCCCATTTTTTCCATTTTTTCCATTCCGTTTGCAAGTACGAGAGGGTGGTATACTGAGATTATCAGGTGGACGATTGCGTAAGTTTAATTGGTATAATGGCATATTGCAGGTGGAAACCAATAGGGGGGCGTTGGGATACTTGGGATACCGGTAAGTTAGATGTTGGAGAGCAATCTGATATTACAATAATATCATATTGTTCGCAATTAAATTGGTTTACAGCATTCCCCTCTCCTTTCTTCCTTTTCTTCCTTCTTGCAGCTCACTACCCCCGCCGCCAGGTGTAGGAAAAGTCTGGCAAACACTACCAACCCAATGCCAATAAGCCAGCCATCACCATTGATTACACGGAACCGTGCGCCATGCACTGCCCCTCACTCTCACTCTCACTCTCACCAGCCTTGCCAATGGTGGACGAAGCCCCGCCCGGTTCCACTCCCGAGTGATGACACGTGAACCTCACAAACAATGGAATCCAAATCTGGCAACTCGGGAGTGAAAAAGAAAAATTGCCCTCAGATGCGGGGATCCGCGGGATGTTTCCTTTGCTCTATAATTTGAGCAAGGGGTGCTATGTGTGAAAAGAAAAGAAGAAAGGAAAGAGGCCAGGGTTTTACTTGCGGGGTAAGGCCAGTTCGTTGTGTTTTCAACGGGCATTGTGCGTGGGGTATTCACATCTCGAGATATTAGATATGAAACGGAGGGGAGGAGAGGGAGCGGGGTCGCGTTGGAATATCAAATAGTTGTGCGGTACAGTGCATATCCTGAGGAAGATGAAAAAGTTCTCGAGAATTGGAATCTTTGTGTGAAGTGGGGGGCATTGGGAACTAACTAACTGGCCCTGTTGAGATTATGCGGGGCTGCGATTGAGGGAATACTATTATAATATGAAGGAGCTCCGTTATTGAGCGAGCGGGGTTTTTCGACAAAGCGGTCAAGAAAGAGGAGATGCACTTTCCCGTAGAATATTATGCGAAGGGGTGTCCAATCTTCAATGGGGAGGTGAAGGACAGGGATCGATAATAGCTAGTCTATCTTTTTTTGTTTTGCTGCCCTGTTTTGTTTGGCGAACTCTTTTTTCCTGCTTGCTTGTTTGCCATATTATCACCCATCGTTCGCCACCCGCTGGGTTCTCGTCATTGTGCTGCATATGGTACCGGTGGTATTATATTGTTGGTTTGTTTGTCCAGCTTCTATCGGGGGAGGGAGGGAGAGCCCCGCAGCTATTGAATACCTGATATCATATAGTACTCTGCGGTATATTTTCTTGGCGGTTTGTCTATTGATGTGTTTCATGCTGTCAGATCAATGGCGAGTGAGATGGGGAAGTCTGTTTGCTACCCTCCCTCTAACCTCTGTGCCTTCGTATTTGGGAATAGTTAGCAGGGATGCTGGGAGGAGGGGGGTTAACAAACGGACTAAACAAAATCGTCGCTTACTAAGTAAGCCACTTTCTAATGTCGTGTTCGCTTTAGAACTAAGCTTATTTTCATTTTCATTCAGACTACCGATCACCCAATGAAAAGGTAGTCCATCCATCGCCGAGCCCCCCGTCCCCCCCTTGTTCGTTGATCCCCCACCTCCTCCTAGTCTACCCGCTCAATGTGATACAAGTTCTCCACGAGGGGAACCACGAAACTGGGGGCAGGTGACGAGGAGGAGGTGGAGGGAGGGGGTGGTAGCACAGCCAAACTAAATCGATCGGCAAAGCACTCAATTTATGCATAACTAGTCTTGGCATGGGGTGCACATCGGCTCCCTCCCGATTTTTGAGAGGACGATGTGATAATAATAATAATTATGATAGTAAAAACAAGCAAATAAGATATGTCCCTTTAGGTTCCCATCAAACACAAGTAAAACACTATGGGTGGTAGTGGGTAATTACAATAGCTAAGGGGCCGCCTTCTGGATTCCGTTTGCTTGTTTGCACCCCTACTCGATAGCCAAATCCAAGCGGGGGGGGGGGGTTGTGTGATAGTCATCTTCCTCGTTTACTGATATTTCCCGAAGAAACAGGCCTAGGGTTCTGCGAGAAGTTATGGGATATCAGAGCTATCCGAGGTGAGCTATGATAGAAAAAGATATCTCCGTTTTTTCTTCTTTTTTCCGGTTGACAGGTTCTTATCATTACTCCTGTATGATATAGGAAGAAGAGGTGTCGCTACCTCAACTACTAACTATTGAGGATGGAAGTTTTTTCCTTCCACGAGGATGCCTCGCCAGCTGCAGTTCCTGAGGTTGGAAATCTGGCTTCGTTCAAGGAACCCCCGTGATGATGCGGGGAATTTTCACTTTGAATGTTATATATATCATACTTTTTGGTATTATTGGTTCGTTTATGATAATATTTCTTTTATTATTGTTTTGATTTAGGTTTCTATTCGCCACGGGATATTTCCCCGAATGCAGCATAGGAAGTTGTTGCTACAGTAGTTCATGTATGATATCATACCTAAAAATTTAATCATAAAAAACGGTTAAGCTGGTTTTCGCGCCAAGATGTCAGCAGAATTTTTCACAAAGCAGCAACCCCTTCTCGGTTATGATAACTAGTTGATAAATAAAATGCCTTGAAAAGTGACGCCCTGTGGCTACTCTCTGCTACAGTACTCAAAGGAGCTCGTGTACGGTACATATTTCGCCACACTTTCTTTTGACCTCTCAGCCTGAAAACGAGCTTAACCAGATACCGATAATGCGGTATCATGCCATGGATTTATATAACAAAAAAGGATATGTCCCAGCTACTGGGTTAGGGTTTGCTGTGCCGTCACTGTACGTACATACCACCTCTGGTCCCATCGGTCCAGTTTCGCTGTGCTCCCTCAGTGGAGTAACGGTCTGTATGATACTGGATCATAAGTTACTCGAGCACTTGCACGGGAATTAAGTCAAGTTAGACTATGGTGTTGATTGCAGTATGATAGTCTAACGGAAAAACACACCCAAAATCTGGGGTCTGTTGCACAATGATTTAGTTTGTGCTATATGATACCATACCGGTAATAATTTATGGTAATCAGTCGCCTACCGGTACAGTACCGTATTAACTTGAATAAGGGAGAACGGTGTGTTGTTATGTAGTCAAGAATCCCCTACTTTTGGAAAATGGGCGAAGAACACAGCAAAACAAGAGAGGGGGCCCCCACCAGAGGGGGAAACTCCAACGACATAGCACACAGCTATTAACTCTTATTCAAGTTAATACGGTATTGTAGGTTTAGAACGGGCTTCGTATGCGTGGCTTGCCACGAGAATCCCTGGGATATGGTACCGGTGGAATACACTTTTATTTTATCTGAATAACACTCTATAATGTTACATAGTTTATCTATCGTACAGGATCTATCGTACAGGGGGAGAGGAGAAAAGGAAGAAAGAAAGAACACACGGGCAAGAATTCACAGCTGACGAAACAATTAGTAATGATAAGATGAAAACTGTAAGCCATAAATTGGATCTTTTTCACAGAAATTGGACCAGCTCCTCCTACGGGCTAAACTCTACTTTGTAAATAAACTTGTGAATCCTCACGGGAGTAGAAAAGAAAATCTCGAAGGAGGTTCGCGTGAGTATGGTGACATACGTGCATCCCCGCACCCATCTCATTGGATCCCTTCGTCTGGAAGTATCCGTGGGCATTTACTGTGAGTAACGAACTCTGAAAATGGAAGGATGGTGATTTTGACGAGGCAGCGTTTCTTACGCTTCAAATCGCGCTGGGGGCTGCCGCTTCGCGCGGCTGTAGTAGCGCTGCTACCCTGCTATGGCCACGCCTAGTAGCGCGCGAGAATGGTGTTTCGCCGAAATTATCCGGTTTGTAGGGGTCGACATCTTCCCGCATGAGTAGTATTTTCACCACTCCCTGATGCCCATCCCAAGCGGCATGCGAAAGCGGTGTTTGGCCAAGGTCATCTGGTTTGTCGGGGTTTACCTCTTCCCGCATGAGAAGTATTTTCACCACTTCCTCGCATCCATGAGCAGCAGCATGCGAGAGTGGTGTTTGGCCGTCATCATCCGCTTTGTCGGGGTTGACTTCTCTCCGCTCGAGTAGTACCTTCACCACTTCCTCGTGCCCACACCAAGCAGCGAACGTGAGCGGAGTTTGGCCGAAATTATCTGGCTTGTCGGGATTGACCTCTTCCCGCCCCAGTAACATTTTCACCACTTCCTCCTGCCCATTCCAAGCGGCGTGAAAGAGTGGCGTTCGATGGAGATGATCTGGCCTGTCGGGGTTAACATCTTCCTGCTCGAGTAGTATTTTCACCACTTCCTTGTGTCCACCCAACGCGGCATTCAAGAGTGGTGTTTGGCCGTAATTACTTGGCCAGTCGGGGCTGAGCTCCTCCCGCATGAGTAGCATTTTCACCACCCCCTCGCGTCCGTAGAAAGCGGCGTGGGAGAGCGGTGTTTCGCCGAAATCGTCTGGCTTGTCGGGGTCGACCTCCTCCCGCCCTAGTAGTATTTTCACCGCTTCCTCATGTCCATGACTAGCAGCAAGTGAGAGCGGAGTTTGGCCTTCATTATCTGGTTCGTCGGGATTGACCTCTTCCTGCCGGAGCAGTATTTCCATCACCCCGATATGCCCATTATGAGCAGCCCATGCGAGTGGCGTGTACCCCGAAAAATCTCTTTCATCGGCATCATCGCACTCCATCTCTGTCAAGGCAACCACAAGCTGATCAATTCCGAAGAATGATGCACAGTGTAGCCCACTAAACGGAGAACAAGCATCAGAATCCCCAAGACTTCGGTGCTGCACTTGCCCTAAGAGCAATTTAATGGATATGTGACCATCATACTCCTGAAATAGATCCAGCGCAAGTGATCTCGCGTAGTCAGAGAGTTCCTTTTTCGCATGGACTCCCCAATAGACAGAACAATATTCCAGAAAGGGTGTGCCCTGGGTGTTAGGAAAAGGGTCGGCGGAAAGGACCTTGACCTGTCGAGAATTTAGATAGGTCAGGCAGGTTTCTGCCATTGCCGAGTGAGGTCTGCTGAAAATATCGAGATGGGAGGAAAGATACTCCTGGAGAGTAAAGTGAACCAGCCGCACAGTTGATGCCTCCTTATCTACAGCAATAAGTCCTTGGCAGCAGCCCACCAGTGTCGAAATTGAAGGAACGTTGCCAGCAAAAAAATCTGCGGAGCCTAGCTCAACTGCTAAAGCGTGACAGAGCTCGCCCACTTGTAACGGCCGTTCTGCATGACTGATCCACATCAGAGCTGCCATCCCGAGTCTCGATTTATCCCCACCCTGCGCCTTTATTCGTTCGATCGTCGCACCGTAAACCTCTCCTAACCCCAATCCATCTGTGATTTTGCTGAGCCTTTCTCGTCTCCGATGGATTGTCGATTCTTGCAAGATTGCATCGATATTTAAGGAGACAAGTAGAAACCTAGATATATCTGTTAGTGGATAATATGGGGTAGGATTCCTAGTGTCATTGCCCGTACGTACACTTCCGATATACTTTCGGGAATCTTCATTAGAATGTCGGCCTCCAGACTCTCGTCCATAGCATCCGGGGTCTCGTCCTCACTCAGCCTAACACGAAGGTATCTGACGATATCATCTTTTCTGGGGCCCACAGATACATTTATCACTCGTCCGGCAAGACGCCTTTCGATCTCAGCCCAAACATGGGGCCTTCCGGTCACGAATATTCGTGTGCCCGGTGACTTCTCAAGGATTTGTTTTAGAGAATCAAGGATCTTGACTCGATGCACTGCCGCACATTCGTCTAGGGCGTCAATACACATAAATGTGGGCTGTGAGGACGTGATCGCCTGCAGCATCTTCACGATATCAGGAAGTCGCAGTGCCCTTCCACCAATGGCCCTTTTATGCTCTCGAAAGGCCCGTGATATTTCTTCCGGAATCCTTTCCATCCCGATAATGGCCTGCTTCAGTAAGGAACCCAGCATGCTCGTCGCAGACTGTTCCTTTCGGGCCGCGAAGTCGAAGTAGAAACACGCAACAGCGGTGTCTTCTCTCCCGGCTTGATCACACAGCCTGTCCACTACCAGCGAGCTGACACCACGGCCTGTTAGCGCTGCCGGTCTGTCTCTTCCCCGGAGAATAGCCTTTGTTACCTAATAAAAGTTTTACCGACCCCCGGATCCCCATAACAAAACAAGACTGCCTTATCGGCTTCACCTTCCCCACTACGATCGTACCAGCTTCTAAATTCCTCGGTTTGTATGAGCCATTCACCCACGCTATCGACACGATGCTCTTGAACATCTCTATGCCGTAACCTGGGTTCTAGTGGTGATAGCCAGGTGAGGAATTGAGACGGATCATCTGCAATAATATAGTTATTTTGCACATTGAAGCAGTTCTTATTATTAGACAAGGTGGTGTTATTGTGAGTGTATTGCAACATCGTCGCTCTTTACCGCTCACAGTATCGAAGAGGAGGAGTTATTGAGTGTGGTTGGTTGGTGACATTCCTGAGAATTAGACCGGGGCGAGTGTTCAGCAAGGCAGCACTGACAGCGAGGCTTGGCGAATATTTGCGCCTGCCGAAAAGCGAGGTTTGCCGGCGCTAAAGTAGCCCTTCTGCATACTACCTACTACCGTAAAAACTCGAATACCGGTACCGTACTCGAGTAGAAGAGAAAATGTGCTAGGACGTTGGAGTTGCCTCTCCTAGTAAGGCGCCTTGTATATTCCTTTTGTTTTGTCTCAACTGGGGGCTGAGTTTGCGGTGTTTCCCCCTCGCGTAGCCGAGAAGGGAAATTCCAACGTCCTATGTAGCACATTTCTCTTCTATTTGAGTTTTTACGATACTCGAGTACGGTACTCATCCGGTATCGTACCAAAGAAAACCCCAACTATGCCGCGTGAGAGGTGTGAAACCGATATCATTCTTGTGGGCACCCTATCGGTACTGTAGGATTAGGCGACACATGCGCGAGTTTTTAAGTTAAGCCACCTAGGTAGCCGGCCCTCCAGAAATAATTTTGATTGAAGCCACAAGCACCCTTCAACTATGGTACTGCCAAAGCTAGGATATACAATAAGACTTTCTTGCTCAATAGTTCTTACCCTAGTCTTTTTTTTTGTTAAATCCGGGGTTTATTTGTATGATATATCAATACAGGAAAATGTTATTATGCTAGAGGTTCTCCCACTGTATATATGACGACTGCGATTGCGAACGAAAGTTACTATCTCCCTCATCAAAGTCCAGTGTCCCATCCAGGTATCATAAACCAAAAATGCCTTAGATAGTGCAAACCGCGATGGTTTATTTTTAGTTAACGAACCATGATAGGCACATAGCAAATTTCTAGTATCGTAATCCCAACTTAATATTTCACCAGTCCTCCCTTCCGAGGTTGATTAGACTCCGGAAATAGGTTTTTCCACTCTCCCCCGGTCACTTGGGCTGCCACTACGGGTACAAACTCATGCGAGCACGAGAGCCCGAAAGGGACTATGATAGCATGACAGCTAACTTGGGGCGCTGTCGGACATGAGGATAAACTCGGTATGAATTACAATCAAAGGATAATGTATGCATAACTGGAGGCATGAGAAGGTCCTCATCATGTGTTTAAGCCCCTTGTTTTTCCTATAGCTCTTATTAAGAAAACACCCCCCTCCACACCTTACACGAGATGCCTCCCACAGTACAGCAGCAAAGTTCTAAGTTATGATACCTCGCTTGTCCAAGAATTGGAAAGCTCTTTCTTACAACGGAGTTTTCTATAAAGACACTTTGGGGATCCAATCCTCCAGTCACTACCGATATATTTTTTAGCTAAACACTATATAAATCACAGCATTGGCGATCGTCACCCAATCTCCCACACACACACACAGAAGGTAAACCAGTGAAAACCGAAATACCTATAGAAAGTAGTGTTTACCTGTAGACGAGCCGGTCGGGAGTCTCTATCCACTAATAAAATGCTCCCACCTTGGATGGCGCGAGCCCAAGCCTCGATCCAGCTTGAGCATAGCTACGCCGGTTAGTTCATGGGATATCACTCGAGCTGGACAATCTGCAACCAAGAGAAGGAAATTTCGACACCGAGCGCAGGATTCAGGCTTGATAGGCACAGTTTCATAGTAGGCTCTGGTTGCGCCTGCTTTGACCATGCCCCTAATTTAATTCGCACTACAGTTGATCACATCATAATGCCTCACAAACTCCAACCCAACCGATATCATAAAAGCTGTCGTTCCAAAAGAAAAGACACCCCCTTCATTCCGCACGCCCTCATCTCCTCCCCGCCCGTCTCCTGTTCGCTAAGTAGCCTTTTAGCAAGCCTAGAGATGCTCTTGCCTGCCTATATTGCAAGGGCGCTATTGGGGCGTTGGCCATTCGGTGGCGTCAATGTGCCACCGAGAGTCCCACAGCCTCTAAATACCTGCTAAAACATACTTTTGGCGCTTTCGCTGTTGATATGTTTCATGCTATCAAATTGACTGGGGGGTGGTGGGAGGCCTGTCTACTACCTTCTCTCCACCTTCTACAACATAAACCCACAACCTTCTACGATAGGAAGACGAAAATATGGAGTAAAGTTGAGGCAAATCTCATGATACAGGAGATTGCGCGAATTTTTAGTAAAACTATCTAAAGACACAGCTCAGGTAATAGTAAGCGTTGGCACCTAATAATTGATAGAGGGTAGTGCCAAGCGCTACTAGGAATAGCAGAATTTAGCGACCCCTACCAATACCGACGGGTCCGCGATACCTAACAAGGACTATTGCCAAGACAATATTCTGAGATTAGCACAATCCGGTACCAATAAAAATGGGAACCTACAATGCATGCCAACTTGTGGCAAACTCTGGCAGGTAATGGCTGCCAAATGCTCTTCGTCTGTAATGGTGGGATCCTGGCAGACCGCACTAACAGCGTCAAGGAGCGGAATCTCGACCTTGCCTTGCCCAGCACTCTCGCCAGGCTTATCCTTCAGAACCACAACCCTGACCTGGCGGAGAGAATTGAAAAAGTAGGTCGCAGCGCTGTTGAAAATTAGCTTTGAAAAGCAACCCTTGAGGTTTGGGTGGTAACTGACTTCAAGTGCTTTACAGAAGACGTTTTCTGGTCCTGAGCCGAGAATCTAAGGTAGTTCTCCTCTTTGGCATAATACGATTTGGTCATGATTGTAAAAGCTGCGCACGAATTTCCTTCAAAAAGGCCATAAATTTGAGCCAACAACTTCTGGAGCTCTTGGGTGATCGAGTCGATCGGAGGATGGGCTTCGAACTGGGTGTGAATCGGCAACTGCTTTTCTCTCTGAGGGTCTGGTTTGACATGCTTGGGTAGAGGGATATTTTTGCATAGTTTGGTCATAGACATGGCTAGATCAGTAGCGGCCTTAAAGGCCTCCTTATCTTCCTGCATCCATGGTTGCTCGTCCCCATCCTCTGGCATCTTGGCCTTCGAGATATAGGCTTGGCCGATAAGTTCTTGCACGATCCGAGTGGTTTTCTCTTGAGCACTACTAATGAATTTGCGTTGGTAATTAACTATAAGCCAAAGATCGTTTATTGTCAGCTAGTAGCACCATCAAGCCTGAATAAGGGGGTTGAACTAACTCCACCATCCGAACACAATCTGGAATGGGATAATTTCCTATACGTTAACGTTAGTATGACGCGAGATAGGACTTATTAGATACTGAGGGGTGTCAAAAAAAAAGCGAACTCCTGTGCGTCGCAAACAAGCACGCTGAAAATCGATGAAAGTATTTCCTTTGATCGCAACCAAACCAAAATAGTATCGACGGGAGTCAAAATTACGCCATAGTAAGCACGAATGTACAGGAGGTGAAGGGTAAATCTGTCGAAGTCCCTCTAATTGGCCCAGTGCGTTCTCAACCACTCAGAGGACGATATATGCTCCGGCCACCGCCCCAAGAGTTCCACAGACTTGTTTCTTTCACAAAAACTAGCGTCTATGGGCTATTCAGCTGCATAATTCGCGTTACACACACGCAGTTTCGGCCAGCCAGACCAGACATCGACTTTTGAGCACACCCTAGTACAGGTGTTCGCGTTTTTTTGACACCCCGCGGTACGAGAGCAGATCTAGAAAAGGGATTATTATTTTTTGCTTACCTTTCCAGTTGCGGCGGCGTGAGAAAGATAATCTTTATGCCACTGCTCCATAATGCATCTAGTAATCGCAGGCAGCTCCCTAGCTTTGCTTAGGCGGTACCCCGGAACGGGAGTCTGCAGCTGGTAAGCTTGGCGGAGTTCGACAAACGCCTGACGAGCCTCCGGAAACGGGATCTTAGAGGCAAGGACCTCGGCATCTTTGATGGATTCTGAAGTTAATATGCATTTTTGCGGGTGGATCAAGTTGACAAAAGTCACGAAACAGATGAAGTCATGAACTTCTGCAGCCGCCTGACCAATGTTGTCTGACATAGATCTTTGGAGCCCCTGGAGGCGCAGTTTGATATCTTGAAGTGCCTCATAGAGATGTTGTTTCAGGGAGATTAATCCTCCGATCTGTAAAAGTGTATTATGGATATTCGCAAGCGGTTGGAGATCGTTGATGGGATGCATCTTGCGTAATCTATCGTCACTCACAGCGACTTCACGAAGCAAGTCTCGGGAATACTCAACAGCTTTAACCATGCTGATGCTTGGGTTCTTGTGAATGGCAACTCCAACCATTAAGTTGCCGGGGTTCCAGGCGGTGGCTTCCATTTCGTTGGCAAGCAACCTTCCGGCTCGAAACAGGGCCTCCCGGCGGAGCCTGATGTCCTCATCTGTGATTGTGTGTCAGTTATCATTATTGAGTCGGGGATTATTTCTTTTTCAGCCGGGGGGATACTTGGGGGCATTTTAGCGAAGAAAACAGCGTATTTAGGGAGAGGTCAAATGGAGGTTGAATACTGATAGCAGACTGGCGGACCAGGTGTAGAGGGCGTTGTCAAGTTGAGTGCGCCAGGGTGGGTATTGAGAAGAAGAGAGTTTTGGTGGAGGGGAGACCTAGGGTTCGAGAGAGTGAGGGTCCTCGGCCTTAGGGCCCGTTTCAAAACGCAGGTAGAAATATCAGGTGTGAAAATTTTTCATAAGGCAACGAATGGTTGAGCATTGGCGACAACCATTTCTAGAGGTCAAACCGTTTCACAACGGAATGGTAGCCACTTCTTCCACTTTTGCCGTACAGGCCCTCACACAGTACTTATGTGGGTGGCGGGGGGTGGTGGAGAGTGTCCGCTAAGTACTGTATGGTACCGGTATCATATCATTTGTTAAACTATATCATTTACCGGTTTGGTAATTGGCATATCGTAGGCTCGGGACGACCTTTGTGTGTGTGGTTGCTCGTGGCCGCCACGAGAATCCTTGCGCTATGGTGAAATGCACTACTTCTATTCTATCTGAACAAGACTCTATAATATTATATAGTTTATCTATCGTGCAAGGGGGAAGAGGAAAGGGAGAAAGGAAAACGCACAGGCAAGAATTCACAGCTAAAGGAACAATTGAGTATGAAAGGATGAAGACTGCAAGCTATAAACTGGACCTTCCCACAGCAATAGAACTACTTCCCCCCACGGACTAAACCCTGTAGTGCTTCGTAATGAAACTTGTAAATCCTTACTGGAGTATAAAAGCAAATCCTCAGCAGTTTCGCGTGAGTGTGGTGACATATGTGCATCTCCGGGTCCATCTCATTGGATTTCCCTCATCTGCAAAGGGTGACGTCTATGGACAATTTCTATCTCCGAAAGGGAAGGTTTGGGGTGAGTTCGACTCGGTGTCTCCTATGCTTCAAACCGCGCCTGGGTTTGCCGCTTTGTACGACCGTAGCAGTGCTGCTACCGTGTTATGGCTACTCCTAGCAGCGAACGAGAGCGGTGTTCGGCCGAAATTATTTGGTTTGTTTGGGTTAACATCTTCCCGCATGAGTAATATTTTCACTACTTCCTCATGCCCATACCAAGCAGCGAACGAGAGCGGTGTTTGGCCGCCACTATCTGGCTTGTCAGGGTTGACCCCTTCCTGCCCGAGTAATATTCTCACCACCTCTTCATGCCCATTCCAAGCGGCGTGCGAGAGCGGTGTTCGGCCGCGATTATCCGGCTCGTCGGGCTTAACAGCTTTCTGCCCGAGTAATATTTTCACCACTCCCTCGCATCCGTAAGCAGCGGCATGCGAGAGCGGTGTTTGGCCGAAATTATCTGGTTTGTCGGGGTTGACCTCTTCCCGCATGAGTAGTATTATCACCACCTCCTTATGTCCACACCAAGCAGCGAACGAGAGCGGTGTTTGGCCACTATTATCTGGTTTGTCAGGATTGACCTCTCCCCGTCCGAGTAATATATTCACCACTTCCCCATGCCCATTCCAAGCGGCGTACGAGAGCGGCGTCCTGCCGCGATTATCTGGCTCATCGGGGCTAACATCTTCCTGTCCGAGTAATATTTTCACTACCTCCTGGTACCCACGCGAAGCAGCTTGCGAGAGCGGCGTTTGGCCGAAATTATCTGGTTTGTTGGCGTCGACCCCTCCCCGCATGAGCAGTGTTTTCACCACTTCCTCATGCCCATTCCAAGCAGCATTAGAGAGCGGAGTTTGGCCGCAAATATCTGGCTCGTCGGGATCGACCTCTTCCCGCCCGAGCAATATTTTCACAACTCCCTCGTATCCACTCCAGGCGGCATTCAAGAGCGGGGTACGGCCGTCATTATCTGGTTTGTTGGGGTTGACCTCTTCCCGCCCGAGCAGTATTTTTACCACCTCCTCACGTCCATACCAACTAGCAAGCGAGAGCGGTGTTTTGCCGAAATCATCTGGTTTGTCGGCATTGAGCTCTTCCTGTCCAAGTAGCACTTTCACCACCTCCTCATGCCCATTCAAGGCAGCATGCCAGAGTGGCGTTCGACCGTAATTATCTGGCTTGTCGGGATTGACTTCTCCCCGCCCGAGAAGCATTTGCATCACTTTCCCATGCCCATTGCGGGCAGCCCATGCAAGTGGCGTATAGCCCAAAAAATCTCCTTCGTCGATATCGTAACATTCCATCCCTACCAAAGCAGCCACAATCTCAACAATTCCAAAGAATGATGCGCAGTGTAACCCGCTAAACGGAGAACAAGCATCAAAACCCCCAAGAATTAGGTGCTTCACTTGCCCTAAGAGCAATTTAATGGATATGTGACCATCATATTCCTGAAACAGATCCAGGGCAAGTGATCTCGCGCGCTCAGAAAGTTCCCTTTTCGCATGAACTCCCCAGTAGACAGAACAGTAGTCTAGAAAGGGTAGATCCTGGGTGTCAGGGGAGGGATCGGCTGAAAGGGCCTTGACCTGTTGGAAATTTAAATAGGTCAAGCAGATTTCTGCTATTGCCGAGTGAGGTTTAGTGAAAATATAGGGATGAGCGGAAAGATACTCCTGGAGAGTAAAGTGTACTAGTCGCACAGCTGATGCTTCCTTGTCTACAACGATAAGTCCTTGGCAGCAGCCCACCAGTGTCGAAATCGAAGGAACGTTTCTAGTATTAAAATCTGTGGAGCCTAGCTCGACTCCTAAAGCATGACAGAGCTCGCTCGCTCGCAACGGTCGTTCTGCATGACTGATCCACATCAGAGCTGCCATCCCGAGTCTCGATTTACCCCCGCCCTGCGCCTTTATTCGTTCGATCGTCGCACCGTAAACCTCTCCTAACCCCAATCCATCTGTCATTTTGCTGAGCCTTTCTTGTCTCTGATGGATTGTTGGTTCTTGCAAGATTGCATCGATATTTAAGGAGACAAGTAGAAACCTAGATATATCTGTTAGTGGATAATATGGGGTAGGATTCCTAGTGTCATTGCCCGTACGTACATTTCCGATATACTTTCGGGAATCTTCTCTAGAATGTCGGCCTCCAGACTCTCGTCCATGGCATCCGGGGTCTCGTCCTCACTCAGCCTAAAACGAAGGTATCTGATGATATCATCTTTTCTGGGGCTCACAGACACACTTATCACTCGCCCGGCAAGACGATTTTCGATCTCAGCCCGAATATGAGGCCTTCCAGTCACGAATATTCGTGTGCCCGGTGACTTCTCAAGGATCTGTTTTAGAGAATCGAGGATCTTGACTCGATGCACTGCCGCACATTCGTCTAGGGCGTCAATACACATAAATATGGGCTGTGAGGACGTGATCGCCTGCAGCATCTTCATGAGATCAGGAAGTTGCAGCGCCCTTCCACCAATGGTCTTTTTATGCTCTTGAAAGGCCCGTGATATTTCTTCCGGAATCCTTTCCATCCCGATAATGGCCTGCTTCAGTAAAGAACCCAGCATGCTCGTCGCGGACTGCTCCTTTCGGGCCGCAAAGTCGAAGTAGAAACACGTAACAGCGGTGTCTTCTCTCCCGGCCTGATGGCACAGTTTGTCCACTACCAGCGAGCTGACACCACGGCCTGTTAGCACTGCCGCTCTTTCTCTTCCCCGGAGGACAGTCTCTTTTACCTGATAAATGTCTTACCGACCCCCGGATCCCCATAACAAAACAAGACTGCCTTCTCGACTTCTCTTTCCCCACTACAATCATACCAGCTTCTAAATTCCTCGGTTTGTATTAGCCATTCCCCCACATTGTCGACACGACGCTCTTGAACATCCCGATGCCGTAGCCCGGACTCCAGGGGCGACAACCAGCCTAGGAGTTGAGATCGATCATCGGCAACAGTAGTGTGGTTCCACACATTATTAAAAGAGTTGGTATTATTGAAACAGTTGTTACTGTCATTGATGGTATATTGAGACATATTTGCTGCTTACGCCGTCGTAGAAGAGTTATCGAGTATCGTCCGTAACTCTTCTACGCGATTACCACCAAGCAAAGCCAGAAAACTTGTAAACTATCGCAGGCGCGACGGATGGATATGATTGGTCGACGCAAAATGTATGGGTGGTGAGCAGAAGAAAAGTGGGGTTAGCAGAAGAAAGGCGGATATGGCCAGTCGGCAAGCAACGTTGCAAATATGATGCCTCACAGAAGGTAGTGTCTTGGCATAACTTTTTTATGTTCTCTCTCTTCAAATGCCCCTGCTCGCTCTCAGCCAACACCCACCTGACCTGATCAAAAAGCGGAGTTCGCCAGGCCAAATGTGTGCCGATTTTATGCAGTTGCGTCCGGAGTTTTCCTTCTAGGACTTTGCTCTTGCTGGAGCCGATTCGTTATCAGGCTTGGCCGTCGCGAGAGTCGATTTCCTAAGCCTGCCAGTGCAGAGTACCAAAGAAAAGCCGAACTCAGCAGAAAGGTCCCAGACGTGAAACTGATATCATTCTTGAGGCTACCATTAGTACCCGTACATACTCGAGTAAGTATCATCACAAGCATCATAGTATTAGCTGCAATCTCGTTTAAGGCCTTATCGCGGGGTGTCAAAAAAAAAAAAAAACGCTAACACCCGTAGCTCACAACCAAGCACTATGAGTTTAACGCCAGCGATAATAATTCGGGCAATCTCAACAATAGAAACAAAAAATAGAATACACATTAAATCTTGTATGCCATCCTTGATTGCCAATGACCGCCTTCATCCTCTGGGGATGGAGGCAAGCTAAATAGCCTTGCTTCTAGAGTGAAAGGGTGCTGCTGTGGGAGTGGGGAGTACCGTACGCTGTACTATCATTTTGGTTTGGCTGCGATCGAAGGGTTGCGACGTGCTCGAGTACGTACGAGCACAGGTGTTCGCGTTCTTCTGACATCCCGCGGTGCCGCATTTATTATTACACCACACCCAGCACTCGAGTAAGATCGTACTACTAGCTGTTTTTTTAAGTCTCCGGAATGGGGTTTCAGCCTCGGTTATAGAATAACTAGTAGCACTACTATCATTAGCAGTTGTACTCGAGCACTGTACTGTCAGGTACTACTGCTACTGGTACTGGTATCTTACTCTAATTTCAGCGTGCAGGGATGTCATGCAAAATCTAAGCACCACAAGAGACTTGGTGGAGCTAAATAATCTGAGAAATGGCGACTCAAACCCATATCCATGATGCAGCTCAGCCAGCAGGGTGAAAAAATGTTTTTCAGTTTAGGTACTTGGTTGTGAGGTAAAGGGATTCGCGTTTATTTGACACTCTAAGGCAGAACCAATTCACATCCCTCTTGAACGAATACAGTGCAAGAGAACTGGCGATTCTCTTTGGGCGAGAGCTTCACGCATCTTGTCGGGAAGTGCACTGGGGAGAGATAAGATCCGGGAATCGGGGCTCCTCTATTATTGTAGCTGCAAGCCATTTTTAATAGAATAGCGTTACCGCTTAAATAGGTATGATACTATAATGTTATATTGTGATAGGCATCTCTGCTCTCGTCTCACAATTTGCGAACTTGGGGAGGTTGACTCATGCTAGATCACTCGGTATTCGGTTTGATTTTGCGTGATTGAACCATTCTACTGATCTTCCTAAATAGGAAGGCAGATTTTCTCCCCTTTCGATGGTGGAACACCCAAATACTCGAGTACAGTACTCTACACAACCCCCCCAACCTACACTCCTCGCTGATTGGCTTACAGCCTTGGATTACTAAGATTCAGCAAATCAGGAGCGAACTGCAGTGCTTGAGTGTTCCATGATTGTAATCGCGAATTCTACTAATTCCAGATGCTCGTGTACTATGCAGGGATGTCACGCAAAATCATCTCAATCTTTCAGGCTTTTAACGCTAAATAATTTTTTAATTGCTAACATTATCGTTTACCTGATCGGGGCAAATTAGGCCCAGATTTTGTTTCAATAGATATCATACCTACAGAAATTCTTCTAGACCTATATCTGAGAACCAGCTGGTGAAAATGTTTGTGTTTTTCACAGGCAAAACCTGGTTTTAGCTAGGACAAAAGTAGTTTGGATTAGGATTGGAGCAGGTGAATAAATAGTTAGAGTATCGAGAATTACAGCTTTTTTGAACTAACACCTTACATTAAAACTCGTGACACCTAGTGGGCTTGACGCACTGTGCTTGAAAGTACGCTGAGGGCTGGGGAGAAATCCAGGTGGAATGGGAGAAAAAATTATACGGGGAAGAGTGGTAGAAGTAACTTGCTTGACTTTCCTTGTAGGATAAGCAGATCCCCCAAATAAATAAAACTCCCAGAGGCGTCATACACATAGACATCTCTTCGACACAACTTGTGACATGCTGGATGATGACATCCAGCAGACCAACTGGCTACTGCAGAGGATTTACCAAGTGTTTTTCTATTTTTCTCCCTATAGTCGAAAAAAACTCTTATAAATAATTAGAAAACTAGAACGCGAACAACTGAGCGAAGCTCAATTCACAGGGTGAATTTGGACCCCTGCGTTTACACCAGCTCAATTGTGTATAATTCAGGAATATTGGATATTCATACCGTTTATGTTGTACGCTAGCAGAAAACACCTTTCGTAATAGCATTTAAGTAGATAAACTCTTCTAAAAGAGGTATTGCGGGTGGGCGATTGTGGGGAAGAAAGAGCATACTGTACTAGTGCGGTGCAGTAAACCGCGGCATAAAAGAGGAGTTTAGATTCTCCGTTACTTCAGGAAAGTCTAGGAAAGGATCAGAAGACAATTCCTTTTCCGGTATGATATAACACCCAAATAACAAAAAAGGCAGCGAAGGGGTTGGCCAAAGTGGCTCTGATATCCGCTCAAGTGTAACCGGGGCCTGCGGCAGCTGAGAGAGAGTCCGCTATTCGAGTACAATCTAGAGCCTTCGCGGATATTCCTAACACTACGCACAAACGCGCAGTAATTTGTCTCTGGACATACTCGTACAACTCACTCTTCTTCAACCAATCAAGCACCGTTCCTCTACATAATTGGATTGACATCTTGGTTTCTATCATGGAGGTCTAAAGAGAGAGCGGTGGCATAGCTTCTGGCTCCCCTATGAGGGTATCTTCATCCGGAATCGGGGGACTAAGTGCGCCCCCCCTAAATTCAATGTCCCCCTCCATCATCATCCCTTGTATGAAGCTTTGGAGGTTGGTGTTCAGACACTCTCACAGTTGCTCTTTCAACTCGCTGCTGTCCTGGGCAAGACGCTCTAACGGTTTAGGATTGGTTGGATATTCTAATATCTCTGCTGAGAATCCTTCTTAGGGGCATTTATCCACTCAGCTTATCCACTCACAACCCAAAGCTTCTCCCTGTGCTATGGTACCGGTACTGCAATTCCACTAATCTCACTATGGTCTAGCTAGAAAACCTCTCTGGAACTATCACGCGCAAACGCCAACGGCGCTAGCCATAATCCCTTAAATCCATACCCTTTCGCTGCCCGATTGTTGCATCGAGTGCCTGCTCCTTTGTTCTGGTGTTTCGTCCTTCAAATCGCACTCTCGGCACCTGCGCACGCCGCACCGGATATGTTAGTCTTCCTTATAAATTCGCCTGGATGCACAAGCGGGTATCCGAATGTGGGGACATCCACCGGGTCGGTTGGTAGTGTTACCGAAGCATTCATCCATCAGTTGGTTGGAGAGAAAACTATTCTTGAGTTCTTATTTCGCGTGACAGCCTCTTGGTTATTGGATATTCTCTCAGAATGGGAACGGCTTCTAGACGCTGAGGCTTGAGGTATAATTTTTTGGCCGGCAGTACCATACGAGGGAGGTTATCTTTGTTAAGTTTTCCCATGAGCAAACTATCTTAATTTATATATCGAATCGCAACGCATTATTTCTCAAGGGTGCTCGGATGCCATACTTCTCTACCAAATGAGCAAAGTACAGGAGGGGCAAGATATGGGAGACGGATAATTGAGTCCACATTTCTCAGTTCATCCTGTTTCACTAATTCCTTTGTTCGAAGCTCCTCCCGAATATCAAACCAATCTCAGTTAACTACCTGGACTTGTTTTCTGCATGAACACCCCTGGCAGTGAAAAGGGAAAGCATTCGCTAATATTTTCGCCAAGGATCCTAGAAACCTAAGGGCTCTCTCCCTGCCCTGGGATAAATCTTATAATACTTATAATAGTGTCATATTACTAGATATTTTCACGATACATAATACTTATGCCCAGACCCTGGTAGGGCTTGCTGGAGTTGTACCTAGTACTAGTACGTGACTCCTTCTTAGAGTCACACTTTTTTCTGGGTCTTGGCGTCCCCCCTTCGTGACTAGTGGCCTATATAAGAGATCCAAACCGCTCCCGCTCCTTTCCCTCCTCTCTCTTCCACCAACAACGACAGGAGCGAGCCTCTCTCCACTCGACGGAAATAACACCCAGACAGCAATCCTTCCTCCGCCGGGTATTTTCAAACTCCCCTTTCTCTCTATTTTATCTTTCATCATGTCTGCGAGGCCGGTCAATCTCACTATGGTTGTGACTACCACTCCACCCCCCAAACTCTTTGACTGGGCGAATAGAATCCAGAAGCGCCTCGTTATGCGTAATGCCACTTTGGGGTGCGCCATGTATCTTTCGGACCGCGGGTACATCCTCATGCAGGATAGAATCGGTTGTATCTGGGTGCAGCACGAAAACTCCCCCGTTATTGTTCAACCTCCAGGCGGTATTACTTTCAATGTTAGTGGTGACCTTCTACCTTATGACAAGTGGCTCGGGGCAATTCAATCAACCGTCCGTCATCAGGGGCGAGTCCCCCTCGATCCTGAAGTCCCTTATGTTGTCTCAGTTCTGCGTCTTTACTGTGGATACTATCAGCCTGGACAACCGTGGACGGCTCAAGATAGCGCCATCCCCGCTGTCATCATCAACGGGAATGATACCCTGGCCCGCGTTCCCCGCTCCCAGCAATTGCGTGCATTGAATCCCTACGTTGCGCAGAGATGTAAGTAATTCGCACTCCTATTTGTCTCTGGTATTAATTAAATCTCCATCAGCTTGGATTTCCAAATACTGTAACGGCTATGGCCTCACACAGGCTGAAATTTCCAACCTTACTCGCGAAGTCTGGGTAGCGGAACCCAACAAGTATATGTGGCAAAACATCGCCTCTCTTTATACTGCGGCCAGGAATCGTAACGAGCCTGGTCTTGTTCTAGAGGCGTTTATTGAGGCCGAATTGGCGAAACACGGCTACCCTACTACACCGGAACACCTGCTCCGCGCAGCTGGGTTTGTCCCCAAAGCTCCGGTCGACAAAGAAGCCGCCGACAAGGCCGCCGCAAGAAGGAAGGCTCGCGCTACGACCAAATCATTGAGCTTCGCTCTCACCCGCGTTTACTTAGGCAGCGAACGTCAACTCGGTCTCACCGAGGATCAAGCCGCCGATATTCTTCAGGCTTTCGACCCTGCGCGCGCTCAAAACTCAAATGACGGAGACTCCCAACTCGACCCCCATGTCCAGCACTTGCTTGAGATGCAAACCGATGTTGCCGGTAGCAGCGACATTTCTCCTGCCGGCCAACTACTTGATCAAGATATGCAGGATGGGTTGGATGGGTTTACCCACACTTCTGGTGGTTTCAATGGCTTCGTGAGTGCATAATATAATTTGCTTATTGTTCGATTCTAACATTTATTTAAACAGCCTACTATGGGAGAACCCTCCACAGGATTGTAGCTGGGCATGACCTCCCTCGGAGATCTGGGGAGGGCGCAGCGGGTGCGAAAAAAAAACAAAAATAAACGGAAATCTTAAGTTGCGGTATTAAAGTGTGTACGGCGGGAAACAAGGGGATGGCTAGAAGGCATACTCAGCGGGTTATGGATCATGTAGACTTAAATTAAGCTCATCTGTCTGGGACCAATAGAAGCCCTTAGTAACTCTAGATCTAGATATCAATACTTTCTTCTTCTTCAATAAATTAACGTTCGTGACTCTGATGCACCATTCCTTAAGTACAATCTTTCCCTGCGTTGCGAGCACCCTGCGAAGCGAGCAGGGGGTATGTACGATACTCTACCGGTATTATGGTTTAGCAATGCGAGCTAGAGATGAATAAAACTCCCTGTCTATGAGAGAATAGAGTTTAGATTAAGGAACTAAAGAATGGGCAAAGATGATCTCTTGGCCTTGATCCGAAACACAGCATGTCTTCAAAGCCATATTTGACCAAGCCTACGATGTTATGAGGACCGCATGTTGCTTGTGATTGAGCAATACTAAGAAAGAATACAAGCTACTCGAGTATTATGGTTGACTGAGAAAGTCGCAACTACAGGCAGGTACTCTACGAGTTCTTCTACCGTATTTACTGGAATAATTGAACCTCACGCTAAGACGTTGGAGTTGCCTTTGCTGGTATGGTCAGGCTCCCTTTTCTTTTTTTTCTGTCGTAAGCAAGCTCAGGCTTCGGAGGTCAGTGTTGGTGGTGCTCCCGCCCCCTATCCGAGAACGGGAACTTTGGACGTCTTAGCGTGAGGTTCAATTATCCCAGTAAATATCGAGGTTAAGCACCAGCGTGCGTTCTTATTTTTTTGCTTTTTATATGTCATGAGCTCAGGATGAACGAAGCGAGGTTAAGCACGACCGTGTGTTCTTATGGCGGTCGCTTTTGAAGGTAGTGGAGAATTCTAGTACGAATAGGGTAATAGTTGTTTTTCCTCTCTCTAAAACCTGATCTTAAACCAATTATATGCTTTGTTTATGTCTCATATCATAAGCACAAACGAGTTTTTTTCCGTTCTTAATATACAATGAAGGTCATTGCAGTGCTTATGTCTCCAAAAATGGTTTAGCGAGTGAGATTTAGCGTGGTTGCCGTGGTGATTTAAGAACGCACGGCGGTGCTTAACCTCGATAATACGGGTAACCCAAACCGCTTAAGCACTACCCTCCTGCTCGCTTTTGCCGGGTGCTCGCAAGAAAGATTATATTCGTAAATCGGAAATTTAAGTAATCTAGTCATGGTATATAATAAGAACTTAAATAATTGAACAGTGTGCCAGGTAGTCCAAAATTTCCTCCTGTAGAAAAACCATAACTTATCTTAGTGGCAGCAGAGGCAACTCCAACATCCCAGCACATAGTCCAATCATTAGAGTCCTTATGGTAGCCAATGCCTCTGCGGGTGCTGTACCTAATTTTGCGGAAATATCTGTAACCCGCTTTTTCAGTCAGGTAACCCATATCCCGATCACTTTAGAAATCGTCCATAAAGAGGATCTTAAGGGTATTCAGAGTTACTGACTGAAATGGCGTTGGAAATCGGAGCAGGCTGGTGGTGGTGGTAGCTAGCCAAAAACAGCTAGACCACCTTCGTAGGCATGATTGTAGGATCACGTTTTGAACGGGTGCTTTGAGGTCTGTTTCTAACCTTCGGTCAATGTTGTCCATAAAGCACAAGCACAGTACTCGTAACTCAAATAAAATATCACAATTAAAAAAGCAACTCTACCTTGAGATGTGATTCTGATTCGAACATAGACAAGGCTTTATTGCCAAGGATTTTATGCCAAGGCGTCCCAGTTTCATTGGTCGAACTGTTGTGTGCCTTGCTCGAGCATCATAAATTACAGTACTCGTACAATCTTTCCCTAGGTTGCGGACGCCCGGCAGAGCGAGCAGGTGGTATGCCCGATATTCTATTAGGGTTTGGAGGTGGATGGGTTTCCTAATTATCAGAGAATAATCACTTACTAGGCACTCATAAACGGCCGGAACCGCACTATGTATCATTGCCCCACACAAAAAACCGCAAAATTAAACATATTGACCCAAGTGAGCGTGGCAACCCATCGGTTCCTGGCTCCCACAAAAGTCACTACCACTCAACAGGCACCTCATATTGCCTCCTCTTTTTTGATTAAGGCTGACTAGTGGTATGCCAAGTACTGACCACTGCCATATATTTCAATTATTTTTACTTGTTTTTCTTGGTTGGGTTGAGGTGGTTGTATCCCGGAGGTCGACAAGATCACGGGGAAATTATGAGCGTTCGTTGATTGGCTAATTTTGCCCATGGACAATATTATACTTAATTGAAAGGCGTTACCGCCTAAATATAAGGCCGAGGACCCTCGCTCCCTCCTCCACCAAAACTCTCTTCTTCTCAACAGCCACCACACACTGGTCCGCTAGTCTGTTAAGTCTGTTAATACCAGTACTCAACCTCCAGTTGACCTCTCCCTACATACCTCTTTCGTTTCCTTTGCTAAAATTCCCCCAAGCACCCCCCCCCCCCCTGGCTGAAGAAACAGAGCTTGAACTCAATAATGATAACTGCCACACGATCACATACGAGGAAATCAGGCTCCGCCGGGAGGCCCTGTTTCGAGCCGGAAGGTTGCTCGCCAACGAAATGGAAGCCACCGCCTGGAACCCCGGCAACTTAATGGTTGGAATTGCCATTCACAAGAACCCAAGCATCAGCATGGTTAAAGCTGTTGAGTAGTCTCGAGACTTGCTTCGTGAAGTCGCTGTGAGTGACGATAGATTACGCAAGATGCATCCCATCAACGATCTCCAATCGCTTGCGAATATCCACAATACACTTTTACAGATCAGAGGATTAATCTCCCTAAAACAACATCTCTATGAGGCACTTCAAGATATCAAACTGCGCCTCCAGGAGCTCCAAAGATCTATGTCAGACAACATTGGTCAGGCGGCTGCAGAAGTTCATGACTTCATCTGTTTCGTGACTTTTGTCAACTTGATCCACCCGCAAAAATGCATATTAACCTCAGAATCCATCAAAGATGCCGAGGCCCTTGCTCCTAAGATCCCGTTTCCGGTGGCTCGCCAGGAGTTTGCCGAACCCCGCCAAGCTTACCGACTACAGACTCCCGTTCCGGGGTACCCTCTAAGAAAAGCCAGGGAGTTACCTGCGATCAACAGATGCATTATGGAGCAGTGGCATAAAGATTATCTTTCTCACGCCGCCGCAACTGGAACGGTAAGCAAAAAAATTCCTTTTCTAGATCAGCGCCCGTACCGCTGGGTGTCAAAAAAACGCGAACACCTGTACCAGGGTGTGCTCAAAAATCCCTCGAAGTCTGGGCTTGTTGGTAGAAATTACGTGTGTTTAACACGAATTATGCAGCTGAATAGCCCATTGACGCTATTTTTGGTGAAAGAAGAAAGTCTGTCGGACTCTTGGGGAGGTGGCCGGAGCATATATCGCCCTTTGAGTGGCTGAGAAGACACTGGGGCCAATTAACTTAGAGGAGCTTCGACAGATTTACCCTTCACCTCTGGTACATTCGTTGCAATGCTGGCCGTGCTTACGTATTTTGGCCCCCGTCGGCACCATTTTGTTATGGTTGCGATCAAAGGAAATACTCTCATCGATTTTCAACTGGGGTACAGTGCCTGGTTTGCTACCTGCAGTACAGGTGTTCACTTTTTTTTGGACACCCCTCAGTATCTAATAAGCCCCATCTCGCGCCATACTAACGTTAACGTATAGAAAATTATCCCATTCCAGATTGTGTTCGGATGGTGGAGTTAGTCCAATCCCCTTATTCAGGCTTGATGGTGCTACTACGGTAGCTGACAATAAACGACCTTGGCTTATAGTTAATTACCAACGCAGGTTTATTAGTAGTGCTCAAGAGGAACCCACCCGGATCGTGCAAGACCTTATCGACAAAGCCTATATCTCGAAGGCCAAGATGCCAGAGGATGGGGACGAGCAGCCATAGATGCAGGAAGATAAGGTGGCTTTTAAGGCCGCTACTCATCTAGCCATGTCTATGACCAAACTATGCAAAAATATCCCTCTACCCAAGCATGTCAAACCAGACCCTCAGAGAGAAAAGCAGTTGCCGATCCACACCCTACCCCATTGTAAAAACTCTTCGTCCATGGAGATCCAAAGTGTCTCCCATAGATATACTACTCTGGCTAAGAGCACTGGTAGGTTCACCTTAAGCTATGATACCTTACCATATGGTAAGTTATCATAGGGCATGTAAACCTTACCCTTGGAACTATTGGAATAAGCCCAGATATGTGGGAAGAGCAATCGTATTTTGGTGGCTTCAACCAGAACGTCTTCGACTACTCAAGATAGATCAAAAGCAAAAACCTAACGATCGAACATATAGAGAACACCAATGACCTCACCCCTCGTAAGAAATCTGTTTTTATTTTTTGTCTTTGGCCCATGACATGTCACGGCTCCTACGTCGGTATACTCTTCAACCAATAGGAAGAAATGACATAGGAAAGCAACAAAAGGATGGAGGAAGATATTGTTCGTAGACAACGAAACCTAATGCCCCTGAGCTGGAACCCACAATAGCTCACGAGTGAAATCTCATGATTAGATACACTATTCCAATCCTACATGCGGCAGGGATATCAATCACAAAATATGTTTTCCCCCCTACCTTAGCCCTTCCAACCCCAACCACGCATTCCAACTGCTCCCCCCCTGATATGCCGGTCGCATGACCCCACTTAAACCCAGTTCCCCAGCCCAATTCTCGGAGTATTGCAGCAGATATATGATAGATTGGAATTTCTAGCCTCAGCCGACAGATACTCTTGTGGGAATAGAGAGAGCAGAACTTAGTCACTCGTCCGCTAGCACGGATGGTTGTATTATAATCCGCTGGAATATCTTGATTTTGGCGGCCCTACTAGGCAGGGGAAAAGTATAGTTTCCTTAATATTCTTGAATTGATGTCCCACCACGGCCTCAAACCTGTCATGTCAATGGGGCCTAATCTTACTGTACGTTTGCTAGCAGGGGCTCTCCCATGGTTTAACAAGCCATAGCGGATACAGTAAAGATATAAAAGAATGGTTTTTTGAGAAAGTCGCAGATGAAGTACCCGTAATGGCTGTATTTCAAGGGACCAGTGCTAACCTACTGTACCCCCTCTCTCCATCCAACTATTCACTGTCAACAATAAAAAGAAACTACAATGAAGACAACAAAGTCTCCCATGTGACAAAACCCGGGGTATCATATATTACTACTACGAAGGACCAAAAAAAAAAAAAACGCCCTCTAGAGCCAGCTTTGTCTACCCATCTACCTACCAACAACACCCCCAACATCCGGATCCTCCCTCAACGCAGCCTTAACCTCCTCTTCGCTAATTAAAAACCTAACTCTCCCTCCGCCACCGCCTCGCTTCTCTACACTGAGAACCCCAGATTCAACCAACCCCTTGACCGCGGTTTCTATTCCGCCAACTCTCGGTCCACCGCCAAGTTCTTCTTCCGCAACGCCCTGATTTCGAACGATCCTTCCCGCCTCATCAAGGACATCGCGTAGAACACCTTCGCCGACTCCCGAGCGACGGCTACGGAGTAATAGAGCCGTAATGAATATCTTGGAGGAAAGGGAAGTGGTTTTCAGGAACATTTGTAAAGGGGAAGAGGTAGCTTCCTGGATTGCCTGCTTGACAACGGCAATTGTTACTCTCCCACCGGCTTTGAGGCCGCCGCCACGCAATGGGAGGGCGCCCCCGCCCTTCCGCCTGGACGGCGAAGACGGTGCTTGCTCGTCTCCTCCCTCGTTGGAAGAGTATTCGACAATCTCGACTGCGCGCCTACATATATCTAGGGCTCTTCTAGCATCGCCAGATACGGCGGCGACTTTCCTACTGGCGAATTGAACAGCGTCTGGGTCTACAATGTTACCAGGCACACCGTTTAGACGGGACTGAATGATCGTCATTAACTGCGAATGGGTGTAGCCAGGAAATGTGATTCTGGTAAGACCTGTTAAACAACTTAGCTGTATTTCTCAGTAGTCAAAGGTGTCGTACCAACCTAATCTCGACGAGATCTTATTGCTCAAGGTTCTCTCGGGCAAGTCCATAGTATTCGCAACCGCTAAAACAATAAGCCTAGAATACCGCCCCCCGGGCCAATTGAAGAAATTGTACATGACTCCTTGGCCCCGCGTAACTAATTGATCAAGTTCATCCATCAAGACGACACAAGGAACCCTTCGAGGACTGGGGGTGCTAAACTCCGACTCCAAAAGTCCCAAGGCCTGCGAGGGGCTTACACGATCACCTTTGATCGCCTCCCAGAGAAGAGAATACGCCTGATGGGGATCCGTGACCTTCATTCCATTAATCTCAACAAAGGTAAAGTCGTCCAATTCCTCCAAGGTCACCAGATACTGCAGCTGCGAAATAACCTCACGAACTGTAGCAGTTTTTCCAGTCCCAGGGGTTCCAGAGATGTAAATACACGATCCGGTTCCCTCCGCAATAGCAGCAGAAAGGTGAGTGTACACCTCTGTAAACTCATCCTCACGACAAGGCAAAGACGGTGGAAGGGTAGACACGTGCAACCGGTGGCGCGCAAGTGCATAAGGGGTTGACAAGTGAGTACCTGGGGACAGAGTACGAGTTGAAAGAGGAGTAAAGAGCAAAGGTTTCTTCACCACTATTCTAGAGGGATGTCAGCAATTGTCCAGACTAATCGACAGGCTGTCTAACCTCTTATGCGTAGGAGTAGTGTATTTCTTTGAGACGCTTCCAGGAGTCCGTCTAGTTGGAGTAGTAAGAGCGGATGTGTTCCTTTTCTTACTTGGAGTGCGGGGAGCTTTAGTCCGTCGACTAAAATTCGGGTCATCCTCCACCACATCGTCCAACTCTGCAATTTCACCCTCATCCAACATATCCCGATCCCATTCCTGATCTACTTCGTGATCCTCATCACTTGCTTTGCGCCTTTTAGGTCTCCGTGCGCCCTGCCCGACAGCTTTGTTCCCTCTCCGCTTAACCACCTTAGTCTCATTATACACCATCTCCCCAATGGCGGCAATATCAGTGTCCCTCCCCTTCCAAACTTCCTCCCAAATAAACTCAGGCGTATAAGTTGCAGTCCTAGGATTACATCCCCGCCGGCAAACAAAAACCTTCCCATACTCCTTGGATTTCTTCTGTACGTCGTTGGGATACTCTTCGTTATATTTTTGAAGAGAAAGAACCTTTGCTCGGCCATTTATCGATGGCAGAGGAATCCGATTATAGGAGGGGTTGAGGTAAAGTTCATTCTATTCTCAAAGTCAGCGCACTGAACATGTAAACAAGGAACAAAGAAACAAACAAACCGGTAAATAATCCATCCGCTTCTTTTCCTTATTCTTAACCTCAAACTCAGTGGAAAACCACATAACATTTGCCATCATTTCAACCCCACCGCCATCCTCAATCTTCCCCTCTTCTTCGTCAAGCTCACATATCATCCCGACATATGCTTCGCCTTGTAACCCCTCCCCTTTAATAAGCACGCAGTCCCCAATGCCGATATTGAATTGTCCCATTTTGGCGCCAATTCTCGAGCGTCCCTGGTCCGCTATGGCCGGGTCGACTGCTTCTGGTTCTTTGGGGTAAATCCATTCCCAGGGGAGGTCTTCGTCGCCAAGTTCATCGTCGGAATCTTCGCGTTGAACGCCATGAAGGATTTTGCGTACTCGATTGATGTTCGGCTGCTTTTTCTTTGCCGAGGGATTAACTGAGAGTACCATATGTGGCAGTTTGAGAATTTAGAAAGGCAAAGGCAATGGAGTTTGGACAAGAGGACGGAACACCCGATCAAAGAAACAGGGGAATGGTTCTCAGCGAAAAAGGGAGAAGACGCGTGTGGAAATTGGAGCTCCCTCGTGTTCGGCGGCTCCAACCTACCGGTACCAATTTCAAGGTATTATATCACGTGAAAATGCACCATGCACTTTACGCAACGAAAACTTCAAAAGGATACTTGTACTCGTACCAGGTGCCTAAAATCGAGCTCTACTTTTTTATTTTCACCCCTAATAAAGCCAGCACTACGGCACTTGAGTAGTTGAGAACGGTGCACTCTGAAGAAAGCGAACACATATTCCCACTCTAAGGAGCCCTTTTTCTCTGTATTACTGTACTAAGTGGAAAAAAAGCGAACAGGAGGGCCAATATCTCGTGTTGGGCACTATAGCAAAAGTTCGCGAATCCTCCCAATACAATCATATATCCCATCGGCTCAGTTCAAGCGATCTCGAGGGGGTATTCGCCCGCCCAAGGCTACGGGAATTGCACGTCCAAGAAAGCAGTACCATCGAATTCAATTTTCCCCCTGAATAAATCACAATCCATCGCCTAACTTACTAACACCCCCAATCCCTCCTAATCCAAGTACTTATCGATCCCCCCATTCTCCTCCTCCAAATTCCGCCTCTCGGCCTCTCTCTCCGCTCTCTTTATCGCCTCTCTCTGCCTCCTCCTAGCTTTACTCCCCCACCCCTCCCCCTCGCTCTCGTAATCTAGGGGAATCGGCTTATCCTTATCCACCGTGATCTCCTCGATTTGTGTATGTTCGGCCGATTTGCTATCCTCTTCAAGCGCCTCCAGCCGCTGCATGTGTGCTTTGCGGGCGTAGATTAGGAACATGCGGCGGAGAACTAGATATCCGCAGACACAGACGATGAGGCGGATGGTTGTTAGAACGGTGTAATGGCGGCCAAGAAAGGTGAATGCCACGGCATTGGGTTTGATGCCGGCGTTGTTTAGGACTTGGCGCAGTTCTTCCATTTGGGGTGATTGGTGAAAAGGAGAAGATCAAGAGAAGCTGGAAGGGATGGTGGGGAAGGAAGAGGGAGAGAAGAATCAAGGAGCAATTTTTCGCATTGGGTGTGCGCGAGCCAAATTTTCTCAGTCCGTGCGTGGTAAGTGCGCGAATGGGGTAACTCGATGCTTGATCATTACAGTACAAGTACTGCCTAACGCGAGAGTGCCGCCGAATAAAGGACCACAGCCAAGTCGTTGGTGTACCGTTATTTTAACTTGCCAAAAAAACGCGACTTTAGTCCGGCGACTTGGATGCAAGACGCTGTAAATTAAATCAACCCCTCAATTTCTCCACCTGCTTGGAGGTATTCTACAACATGGTACCAGTATCAGACTGAATGCCCTATCTCAGCTTCTAAAAGCAAATGCAGTTCCCAATCCAATTACCACCCCCAACCCGGCCAATATAGTCCATACCAGCCCTCTGATAGATCTCTTATCCGAAATCTCATCAAATTCACTATCTAACCTCTCAGCCATTTTCTCCTTTGAAAATAACTCAAGCACCCTTTCCCTCCCACGTGTAGCCATCTCTTCAATGGCCTTCTCCTCCAACTCAAACAATGCCATTCGCATCACCGCAGTCCATTGCTCGTCTTCTGCCGGCCTTAGCCAACCCGTCTTCCCTTCTTCGATTGTTTCTAAGGGGCCGCCTGAGTTGTGCGCTAGCACCGGAACACCGGCAACCATAGCCTCCAATGGAACGATACCAAAGTGCTCTCGAGCAGGAGTGTACACGAGCAGTGAGGCCGTCCTGAGTAAATAAGCCTTGAGCGTCGCTGGGATGGAGAGCAGGAACAGAACATCTGTATCCTCTGGCACAGATAAGCTCGAAATAAAATTTCGCGAAGTTGCGGATTTGAGGCCTAGCTTCTCACAGAGCGCCACCAGGTCGCTGTGGTAGGTGACGTTCTCCGAGACTCTGGTGTCGAAGCCTCCAGCAATGACCAAGCGTGATTGACACCTTTGTGCCCGGGTGAACAGGGAATACGATGTTATCGCTAGATCTATATTCTTCTTCCGTTCGAATCTATTGATCGAGAGTATGATTTTTCTCTCATCGTTCGGGAACGGTGGATCGCTATCGATGGTCTTTGAGAGTGAGGTGATTGTAGGGGCAACACACGGATAGACCACCTTTGGAACAAGCTTAATTCTCGGGAACGCCGTCGCAAAGACCGATTTTGTGAAAGTCGAGTTGACAATAATTATGTCTGCCAATCCAGTAGTGAAGCCCTCGAACCAATCAAACGGGATACGGTAAAGGCTGTGGATGAATGAAGCTCTCGTCGCAAGCAGGTAATCCGGGAAATGGCAGTAGAACAGAATCCTGGTTGTCGGCGAGAAAAAGCGAATGAAGGGGATCGTGGCTGAGAGTTGATCGATGAAAATACAGTCGTACTTCGATATCTCATTCGTAAGGAGCAAGGTCAGCGAGAGGTGGAGCTGTCGCAATATCGCGCAGAGAATACTGAAACGCCCCAAAAGGTTCGGAGGAATGACCGTATTCCCAGCGATCCGAACGTCAAGTGTTCCTAAGTTATATTAGCTTATGACAAACAAAGGCAATTCAGAGACTCTACCATCACGAGCCTCATCAAAGCAGTGTCTTTGGTCACAGTGAGAGGTGTAAACGGTTACCTTATGGCCCCTTTGTTGGAGCCCCACCGCAGCATCAACAACAAGCCTCTCGGCTCCTCCGATTCCCAGGTCTGGGTGAATGAATAAAATCCGTTTTTTCGACATTAATTTTGATGTTGTTCCCCAGGCATCGTTACCTGTTGGAAAGCAATCAAGTGAGGAACTACAGGCAGCCCCTGACACCCGACAGCCTTTGGTTACACAATCCCTTTACCGGCAATTTGAGAAACACAGTCCTTGAACCGAGTGCCAAAGACTACGCACCCTGCATAGTACGATACAGTACCAGTAGCCACAGCAGCTACGGTAGCTACATTTGTCCAGTTCCCACCTCGAGCTCAAGAGAGAAGAGCAAAAAAAATTAAAAAATGGGTGAACCCTCCTCTTCGAAACCAAAAACCCCAAAACACCACCAATCCACAATCCCGAGTGAGGAGGAAGATCCTAGCTCACCAGTTTCTCTGCTCATCAGATTCGCCATTTCACTCCCGGACCTGCCAATATACGTGCCGGCCGCAGCCAATACTTCAGTCTCAACGCTAAAATCACATGTCCGCTCCTTGCTTCCATCCGAGCAGTCCAAACGCAGACTGCGACTAATTCATTCAGGAAAAGTCCTCTCCGATTCAGCTACCCTCAGCTCACAACTTCAAATTCCTTCCCCCTCACCGCCGAAAGATGATAAGAAAGGGAAAGGGAAGGATGTTGAAGTCGGGGATGTTCACAGAGCTGTGTACATACACTGTAGTGTTGGTGACGAGCTCTCCGAGGAAGATCTAGCTAAGGAAGCAAACGAACAAGAGGTTTGTTCACTCCGTATATCCACGTATCCTCCCTAATATTTCTTCTCTTTCTTTAACAAAGTTATTGCAACAGACCCCAAGCCACCCAAGCCATCAGCGAATGTCTACCCTCCCCCAACCCCGCGGGTTCGATCGTCTTCTCTCTGCCGGCTTCTCAGAATCAGACGTGGCGGCACTACGCTCCCAGTTCAACCGCCTCCATGGCGACGACGAGGAGAACGTACGTATGCTGGAGGACCGCTGGATCGACGAATCTGCCGGACAGGGCGGTGAGCTAGCGGACGGCAGTCCCGCAGGCAGCTACGAGGATGTATTCCTGGGTGCCACAATCGGCTTCTTCTGGCCCGTAGCTGTCTTCTTGATGAGGGAGGAAGAGGTCTTCTCCAAGCGCATGCAGATGTCCATTCTTGCCGGAGTTCTGGTTAATTTGATGTTTTGCGTTTTGAGGTACTCCTCCACTTAGGGTTTTCGCCGTTTGTTCAAGTGACAATTTGTATAGTATCATACGATAACTTAATGGATTATGGTGGTGCTCCATGTCTTCAAAAAAAAATCCCCTATTAGTATGCTTCTCGCTCCTGAGTCAAAAAATACCCCCATTAGCTGCCTTCGCAAGTACAATATAAATATAATACATCCAACAGCACAATAGGTCTCTGCGCCATAGTGTTTCAGCTCAACCCGACTCCGGCATGGGTATCATACTACGATATATCATAAGTCCGCTGTTGTTTTCTGAAGTAACCATGGCTCTTTGTCTCTGCCATTTGTCGTTTCCTATTTCACTGTTGTCAACAATTTCGTTCTTTATTATCCTTTTGATATCTTCTATATACGCACAATTGATTGCTCTGCCTCCGTATCCGAACTCTGAATCCGCTCTGCCTGAATCTTGTTAAAAGTTAGCAGGAAACCTAAAGTCCCTTACTAACTTTATCAGGTATCCCTTCAGGAGCATTGCTGTTACAATATTATATTCGGAGATTGCCAATTTCTCCTCACTGCTATTTCACAAGACCATTATTTCTGCTACTCTTCAAAAGGGAGGCCTCTAATTGCTTCCTTCTTTATAGGATATACAGAGTAACATCTGCTATCTGTCAGTGATTTAAAATTTCCCTTTATCGGCCTTTTACTTTTGCATTAAGAAATATGCTGTTTTCAGAAATATGGCATTTTTTTATATTGTGACCTGCCGAACAGGGCCAAAATTCATAAAATTTCGCCACCACTAGCCCATTAGGGAGGTTTTGCCCCGGTACTCACAACTTGAATTATGCTTATTTTGTGACAAAATACGTATTCAACATCGGAACAGCACTCAAGTAACTTACCCGAAAATTTTCGTGAAATCCACTATCTCCGTGGAGGAGTTGATCTCCGTGCCGAAAGACAAAACACCTCAAGAAGAAAAACGGGATATTGTGTCCGAGGTGGGATGCGTCTGTCGCTAGCTGGTCGTTGTAAATTATGGTATTAGGGAAGACGGGATCGGATTGGACTGGCAGGAGCATATTTACATTATGGGAGGCTTGCTATAACTGGGGGGGTGCTGCTGAACGTTTGCCGGGGGACACACTCTACCGGAATTGCCTTTCTGCGTTGGAGATGGCATTATATGGTACATACTAGCGGTGATACCAAGGCTACTTGCGCTGTTATAGTCCTAGAGCACAAGCCAACTGGTTTCCTTTCTATGGACCGCGCAGTGGCACTTTCAGATGTGCTGCGGAATAGGAGGATTGAGTTGACTTACCTCAAAATTGTAATGTCGTTCAGTAGTTGTATGCCTAGATTAGCGATATCCCTACCGTAGACAACGAAAGATTATTGAAAGCCAGTCTGTTGTCCGGAATGTGTTACACTTGTTGGAACGTGAAATGATTGGCATTGTGGGAATGGTAACTCGCATGATGGAATGTTGGAATGCATGGTTGGAACAAGAAATGATGGAGAATGAGAAGTGGCATGAACATTAGAATCCATAGAATCCTGATGGCTGCACTGGACTTGGATGTTTGTATATATAGTCTGTTGTGATTGATGTAGATCACTATAGGCTAGTGAGGCAGGACGAACGAATACAATTCTATTTAGGGTTGCCTTTTGATTCCACAGTCTGCAATTCCCCCGTCGAGTGATCACTGGTGAGAACAGAAACAAAAGGAGATTATAATATTCAAACTGGCACCACAGTAACGCCTTCAATCTAATTCCCTCTACCTTCTTGGCCTTACTCTAGATTCCCTCCTCCGGTGAATATCACCCACAACGATCCCTAACAACCAAACATTCACCGCAAAAAACAGTAACGACGCAATCCACAAGCCCGGAACGAATGTCGCCTTCCCAAGAAACTCTAGTTTATAGCCTTGCTCTAGCCACACCGCCTGTAAATCAATCCAGTTAGCAACCATTGGCGCTAGACACTCCGGGGGGAGGGGGAAGTAGCACCTGCGAAACAGCCCACAACACCAACGCAACCCCACCTAGCCACGGTCTCCGGAGCAGCACAGAGCCAGGTAGGTAGAACGGCAGCAAGACGATATACCACATGAAGTATTGCGATGTGCACACCTTATTGAACGAGACGAAGGCGAACGTCTGGGCGAACATGGTCATCGGGAGATCGTGCTTGGCGAAAGCCAACGGTATGACGAGTCCCGAGAGGAGCAGTTGCGGAAGGAACGGAATCGAGACGAATGGAGTGGAGGAGTGGCCCATGGGCGAGGAGATCAGGTGTAGGAGGGTATTGTACGGGGAGAAATTGTGTCGGTGGTCGACGCGTGACAGGTGGTGGAGGTAGGTGTGTTGGAGGAAAGGGCCAGCGTAGCTATGTGTAGGCCGGGTTAGTTACTCGCTCTAGTGGTGTATGGAGAGTGAAGGGAACAAACAGTTCATACATCCACACATTGAGCCCGACAAACGTTCCCAATGCGCAAGTTCCAAAAACGACTCTCTCACGATTGACAAAGCATATCGCCTTCTCGAGCCACCCCTTCCCAGCCTTCCCCTCCTTTCCACTACCACCCTCGCTCTCCAACCACCAAACAATAGTAGGAGCATAAATAACAGGGTATATCTTAAAATGTGTGGCCAACCCCACCAAGACCCCCGCCAACAGCACGCGTCTATTCAGCACCGCCCAGACAATACCCACCACCAGTACTCCCAGCAACCCCTCGGAGCTACCGCGAGTACTGATAGTCGCAACCATGGGGTTGGCAAGCCATATGCCGGCGAACCACCCGGCTCTCTGGTTGTCCATCCCCCTGTTTGTCAAGACCACGTGTATCAGCCATCCGGCGAGCACATCTGCAGCGGCAAAGATAATCTTGCCGAATGAGAAGAAGAGAGATTGCGGATTCAAGGCCGTTGGGAGGAGGAGCCAGGCAAGGAGCGGAGTGTATCGATAGGTTTCCCGGGAATAGGGAGTGAAGGCCGGGATCTTGTTAGAGTTAGTGAGGAGATAACGGGAAGCGTCGGTGAATACATAGTAGTCTATGTCAGTGTATTTCAGGGGAGAGGTGGAGTCTTGATATAGACCGTAGAGAAGAAGAGTTATCCGGAGGAGAATGGAAGCTCCAAGGAGGGTCCGGAATGACATCTTACATCACACAATGGGTGGTTGTCCGAATATCGAGACAGAGCGGGTCCAGTGAAGCCTGCTTTGTTGCCCCTATATTTGGAGCCGCATCTTAGTCAGCGGGCATAGATTATCACTCGCCGAGAAGGCGGGATATGTTAAGTGCCAGTATGATATGATACATAATGCATATACCAAGCATTTAACGCTGATAAGAGGTCGGCGTAGTGTGATAATAGGGTCGGAGGAATAGTATGCCAATAAACCATCCTAGATTTTCGGAACCATATTACAAACACAAGAAGTAAACTTGGGAGCTACAAATAGACGACTCAAAGGGTTGGAAGTTTGAAAAGAAAATGACAAGTAATGCAAAATTGCCTGACCAGCTGTGCCGATCGGAAAGAGAAGATCGGCACAACGCTCTAGCCCCTCCTACAGACAAAGAAAAAAAGCCCCCAATAGAACAAATTAATCCTGATCCTGCGCATACGAATGCTTCCTCATTTCCCCGAGCCTCTGGCGTGCTTGTTGTAGCTGAGTTTCAAGTTGCAGGATTTCGACCTTTCAGAATGTAAGCACTAATGCGTGTAAAAGGGAAAAAAAGGGAGGGTGGTTACCTGTTGCTCCATTTCCTGGACTTTGAACTCATGCGAGGTTAGTTTCGAGTAGTCCACATCCTCATTCTCTTCCCGGTTCTTAGCAGAGATAATGTCCTGAACTTGTCGAACGAGGGATTTGCACGCGCTTGTGACTGCTTTCGAGGCGGCTTCGAGACGCTCTTGTGACTTGGACATGAATGATGCCTTGACACGAGATGCGGCTACAAGTTGTGCAGTGGACGCCGCAACATCGTTGGCAACGACGATCCTAACACCGTTAGTGTAAATTAGACTTGAAGATATTGAATGGAAGCTTACAGTTGCTCAAGCTTTTTATGGCCACTAATAACACCGTCGGCGGTCTCAATCAACATGTTTGTGGATATGGCAACAGCCTTGGCTGCCGAGATCAGCCCCTCTGTCCAGCGATTGTTACGCTTGTAAAATGCAGTACGGGAACTGCTTCCTTTCCCCTGTGCTACAATCTCCTGCTGCGAAACTGTGGCAGCCTTGATCAACTGAGCGATAGCGTTAGTAACCGCGATCGCGGCGTCTAAAATTGAATCGTGAATGCTAATTTCAAAGGTTGAATAGCCTGGGTTCTTGGGCTTCTTCATGAGGAGCGCTAGGCGAGCTGTAGCAGCCTCGATTGCCGCAGCTGCCTTATTCATCTCTGCATCAACAACGTCTCCAAGATCCCCACTTGCCTTTGATAGATCGGAACCACCCTTAGCCAAGAATTGCTCAGCAAGCTTGTTCAACTTCTGCAGGTGTTTCTGGACTTCAAGATTGCTTGAAACGACAATATCAGTCTTGCGATCAACGCTTAAATCGTCTAGTCGGAAAGACATGAGGTTCTGGAAGAATTTTACAGCGGTTCCTGCAGACTGCCGCGCAGATGACAAGATGGCTTCGCTTCGCTTCTCATCTGGAGCAAACCGTGTAACACCTTTGGCATTCGCAAGCACATCCGCGACGGCGCCAGCAAATACATGAAGCGTCTTGATGATCTGAGATTGTGTGCTATTGGGTCCATCCGCAATAAAGTGATTGAACGAGGTGGCAAATTCAGTAGCGCTCATTTGGGCCTTCTCAATTTGCGAAAGTAAATACCCGGGAGATGCACTCTGATTACCAGCATTCATGGGAGATTCCAGCTCATAGAGGGCGTCGTCGATACGCTGAACACCGCTCTGGAGCACAGAGTCTATGTGATGTTAGCCAGGTAAAAGGAAATCTAGGGAGGTCTTACCAATAATCTCTGTCAGTTTCTTGAGCTGATCGAGGAGCAGCTCATCAATCTGAGCCTCAAGCACGTGGTCGGTTTCAGTGTTGTTGTGACGCATCTCACTGAGCTCCAACAGGGTCTGGTCCATGCCGGCCTTGAATATTTCGAGTTCCTCCTCCTTGGCCCTGAGCAATTGTTCCATATCATTATGCTTGTCATCATTCCGAGAGGTGAGCTCATCAATCATGCGCTGCTTCCCACGCAGTAAATCCTCCAAGTCTGCCATCTCACGGTTGTGCCGTGTCAGAAGCGCGGAGAGTTCGGACCCCTTAGATCGTTCATTGTTGTCTGCCTTTTCCTGCGCAAATCGGAGCTCTCGCTTCACTCTTTCTACTTCTTCTTTTTGGGCCTGCAATACGTCAGTAAAAAGAGCAAGTTGGCCACTTCGTGGGAGCGCATACCCCTTTGACTCGATCCAGATCGTATAAAGCACGGTCTCTCTCGCGGATCATGTCGGCGAGCTCCAAATTCTTGGACTTCATTTCGCGCTCCAACTTTTCCCGCCTCTCAATAGCCTCTTGCGCAGAATTGGCCTTGAGTTGCATTTGTTTATACTTGCCTAATAGCTCAAGATGCTCATGTCGAAGCTGGGAGTACAATTTGGCCAACGCCTCATACTTGCTTTTCCACATAGCGACCTGGTCTTGTAGTGATTTGATGAGATCGTCCTTAGACTGCTGCTGCTGTTGAGAGTTCAAGTTGAGATTCATCAACTCTGTCTCAAGGGCTTTCACTTTCTGGTCATAGGACTCCAGCAGTAATACATTGTTGGCTAATTGGCCCTGGTATTCCAACAATTGACGCTCCAGTTCAGCAACCTGGCCTTGCGCTTGTCGTGCCATCTGATCCCGAAGCAGCTGCTCGTGCGCTAGTCTCTGTTGCTCCAGTTGCTGTCTCTGCATTTCCTCATAGGCCCTCTGGTTTTGCAGTGCAAGCATTTCCTGCTGCCTCAACTCCGCCTCCCTCTGCTCCTGTAGCCGGCGTTGCTCTTCCTCGTATGCCCGCTGCTGCTGTAGTTGTTCTTGAGACCAGAAGTCAGAAATTGGCTCGGGTTCGGGCTGGGAAATTGCGGGTGGGCTGGGAACGGGTTCAGGAGGTGGAGGTATCTCGTTTGCTGGTCTACGTGGAAGGGCCGGGGGCGCATCTTCCTCGCTGAGCAGATTGGGAGGGTCCTGGGGAAGCTTTGGGACGGTAATTAAACTTGTCAAATAGCGAAGATTTGAGCACTCGTAGTAAAAGCGCACAAGACGGTGGTGTTGCCCATCATAGCGATCACGTAGGGGAGCAAGCGCTTCATCATCACCGGTACCTATTCACTTGTGAGACGAATATCCGACCTTGTGGGGCCACCGAAACTCACTCTGATGCATTGCCCTTAACATGCTGGTAATAAACTTGTAGATTCCATAACTCTCCTGGACAAGAGGCACAAGGCAGGAGATGCGGCACTCGTTGTTGACACCATGGCGGAAGTGGGAGAATACGAGCTTTTGGAAAGCGTCAATTTGGTCCTGCAGTGTCATGAGATCGGTGATAGTCTCGTATCCCTCGTTCGGATCGTTAATGCTCTTTAAGCTAATATATTCCTCATAGTCAAACACCCCATTGAATTCCGGATGATGCTTATGAAAAGCCAGCTTTGCTAACAAGAAATAAATATATTCCCGAATCAAAGGACCGTATCCTGATCCCATTAGCAAAGCCTAACTCAAGACATGGGCCTACGGAGATGCATACCCCGTGGCCCCTCACCGGCCACCCCTCGGGACAAAGACTCCAACCACGCAGTATGTCCAAGAGCCTCACGAATTGTCACAGGGTGACCTTCCTGGAGAACTTTGTGGACAGTTATCAAAGCCTTGAACATCTGTATCTCATCCGCCATGATAGGCTGCCTAGAACAAAATCCTATTTAGTCTGCGCACAGGCCAGGCAGCTTGAGGAGGCCACCATGCGGCTACGGGGGTTAAGGTTAGCCTACACTTTCATGCCAGCCCAGAAAGATTGCGATGATTTGTGGTCCCATGTGTAGACAATGCAAGAGCGGACATGTTTTCCTAAAACTCTCTTTTAGTTTGCAAAATCCCTCCCCGAAAGGAGCTGTAAGCCATTTCCTTGGGTACCCACGTTTAGGAGCAGTTTCATCTAAAAGTTACCCCACACTATCAGCACGACTTCAAACCAGACAGAGACGAGTGAAAAGGATTGATTCGTCTCCAACTATCCATAGCAGGTAGATGGGGATAGCAAACCTATGTTGGTAGCTTTCTTAATGTTTATCACGAGGTCAGATTCAGTTCTAAGTTCGGTGTCAGCTCAAATGCTCTCCCCCTCCTACCATATAGACGAGGAATCATGAAGGTGGCATACCTGCTCATGTCCACGTTCCGTGTAGACCCAGTATAAGCCATGACAACAAAAGGGTGCTTTTTTGTTTTATTCTTTCAGGGAGGAAGGTTAGAAGGAAGGGGGAAGGATGGGTAGACCAGATACTGGAGAAAACTGCCGCCAAGCTTGTAAGTTAGAGAGAAACTCGCGGACCACGCAAGACCAAGTGAAGTCTTGGCTTGGTGCGGGCTACCGTATCAGCAACAGCAGCTCAGGTGCTCCACACCAGTGCTCTCCAGTTACCAGACTTTTGTAAATTTACTCGAGCACGATAGCAAGCTGAAAGAGTCCCTTGCTTACTATTTCCGGCAATCCATTATCATTTCATGAACCTTTTCTGAGCCTTTCTTTCCTTCCTTCCTTTTCTCTTCTCTCCCCTCACAAAGTTTACCATAAATACAATACAGTACTAGTGTTGACCCTCGAGAGTTCTATTATTACTATAGCAAACCGACAGAATCCTTTCTTCCTTTGCACTTGCGGTCCAGCATATCGGCCGCATACCTTTCTCGCTGGCTCCTGCGTCCGAGCGAGAAGATTCTCGCGCAAACCTACACCACCCCCGAGTAGCTTCTGTGCTCGGAGTAGCGCGCTGCTATCATGTCCCATTGATAATCTGTCGGGGCCTCTCCGTCTGGCCGAGTCTGATCGGATTGTCTAGGTGCGCCGTCGCTTTCGTCGCCACGGAGGGTTTGGGATGTACGCAGGTGGAATTGATTCTAGCAGTGATATGGGTACGCACGGTTAAGCCGTCCCACTTCCCGGCAATTATTTCGCAAGCTTATGACGATGATGATGAGGTGGGGGTGACAGTGTTGTTCCTCGGCCTATCTTTCCTATCTGTTCATAAATAATCTGATGGCGCGATGGTTTGCTCTTCTGCTGTCCCTAGTTATTGTTACCCGAGCTAATAATCATGGTTTAGGCTTATATATTACACTCCTCCAGGTATGATGCTTTCAACATGCACTTTTCTGGAGGAAGGACGAGCGACTGGATAACCCAAGGCTGATGATTATATACCAATAGCAACTATGGTTCGTCTATTCTCCATCAGTGCCATAAATGCCTACCTTACGTCGTGGGCCTTAACCATTGTTGGGGCTGGAAAGCCACGAATGCTCCTGCCAGCCTGGATACTGATAGCCCTTGTGAGCTCCCCCTTCACCCCCGTACAATGATTGGTTCATCATACCCTATTTACTCGATACACGATGAAAAGGTACTCGCCACCATACATCGGGTGACTGTTCGGAAGATCAACCTTTCCCACCAAGTGGCTTCCGCAACGAGTGTGTTGTGCTTCGCCGGTGTTTGCAGTACTATTATGCTACTGTTTGAGTTACACACCTGCTCACTCACTTGAATAGACTAATTTTGTTTATAAGACACACTTTATCATATGTTTGTGGCGGTGGCCCTTTTTGAGAGTAGATATTGTTACACCCTATGGTACTCGAGCACACACTGTACCTTGCTTTACCTTACAACTACCTCACCTCTTTCTTGTTTCATTTCCCTCCCTTATTCCCCCGCTCTCTCCCTCTCCCTCTCTGTCAACGCATTCTTTTTGTCGAGGGTTCTACAGATGGGTGCTATATCTCCCACAACCGATCAGTAAAAGCTGCAGTTAAAAAAATAAAAAAATCACCCCCTCATTTCTTTTCAACAGGGAGCCCCCAAGTTCTCGGCAGCTGTATCGCTTTGAATGCCGAATGTCCTCCCTATAGCCCCTGTCGATTGAGTTGATCTTTTGCTTTGAAAAACCGTCCCATCGATCATTAGACTGACCTGTACCATACCATACCATTCCCTTCCCTTCCCTTCCCGAACCATACTTAGTCTAATTTACCCGTTCCCGCACTGTACTAGTACTCTGAGAGTACTAATAGCACCTAGTACAGTACAGTACGAGTATACCGCCCAACCAATTGCGGCTCAACATCCCCCCTTCATCAAACAAACCCCCACCAAAATTCTCCCCACCAGCAATCACAACCACAAGAACAAGAACAACAATGTTCCGCTCACTAATACGAGCACCACTCACGCGATTCCGCCCACCAATAAATGCCAATGCCACTAGCATCAGGTACAAGTCCGCCGCCAAGGGCTTGAGATTCGCGCCTCCGCCGTCAAAGCCGCAACAAAGCGTTCGTCTAGCAGCACAAGTAGGACAAGAAAGCGCAGACATTGGACTTCTCGTTGGTAAATCTTCTTCTTCTTCTCCCCACTCGTCACTTGAAGAAAAAGTGTCTAAACCCGGTACAAATAAATAAATAAACAGACACCTTCATAATGCCCACAGGCAAAAACCTCCCCTCACTCTTCACATCCCCAAAGGAACGCTTCACACTAGAGCGCAGAAGAATTAAGCAAAAACTGATAGACCTCCGAGAGTAACCCCCCCCAACTACTCCCCCTCCCCCACCAAACCACCCTAACCCCAATCATCAGCATGCTAGTCTTCCGCTACACAACCGGTCACCCATTACACCCCTTCCAAGCCCGTAAATTCGGCCAAACCCTGCACCAGGCAATGTACACCGCCTTCGCCCTCGGCGACGTAGACACCCTCCGCACAATCTGCAGCGACGGCCTCCTCTCCTCCTTCCGCAAGCGGCTGAGCGTGCGACCCTCCAACGTGCGCATGGAATGGCACCTGCACCGTATGCTCTCGCGCCCGCGCGTCGTCAGCTCCAAGGCTCACCATTACGCCGGCTTCGGGCTGAATCGTCGGCAGGTGGTGGTGCGATTACACTCTGTGCAGAGCCTCGAGAAGACCACGCTGGGAAAGCAGGTGGGGGCGGGGCAGCAGGCGGAGGTGTTGGCGAGGGAAGGGGGAGAGGAGAAGGAGGTGGTGGAGTACTTGGTCATCGAGAAGAAGTATGATGGTAAGGGTGTTGAGGGAACTTGGTGCGTTTGGGGGACTACGGAGGAGACTACTGGTTTGTTTTTCCTTCCCGCTTTCTTGATTGGAGGGAAGAAGAGTGCTGATGGGGGTTTTTTTTAGTGGACAAGTTGAAGCAGATGGATGAGCAAAAGGAGTTGCTTGGGTTGATGTAGGGGTTTGGGATGGTGGAGAGGATGGGGGGGGCGAGGAAATACAGAGAGAGAGATAGAGGGGTGGAAAGGGATAGAGAATGTGTGTATATTAGTGCTTTTGTATATATCATTACGATAGCCATACATATTAAACGGTGCACACGCATACACGACCACTCGCGAATCTGAAAATATTCTTGTTTGAAAAAAACAAAAAAACTAGAATATAATACCATAGATATCGACAAGTTATGAGAGGAATTAGGGATTGGAAGAATTGCTTAATTAACTATAGCATTCAGGTGCGTTACTATATATAATATATAATATATACCTGAGTTTCCCTACAGTATTTTGATTGTCCGTCCATAACCGGGGTCTCACACAGACCTCCAAACACTAGTCCACTACCATACTCGAGTAGTGTTCAGTAGCTCAACTGCCAAGCATCGTGAACTCCACGATGTTATGATAGCATGGGTTAGAAAGGCATGATACGATATCCCCATAAGTTATTCCAACAATTCTCTTTGTCGGGCAAATGGACTGTCGAGTACCATAAGATTGAGAGGTTCTCTCTCTCGTATTATAATACACGCCTAATACTAAGACAACAGACAATACAACAATCATTCTAATACTACATACCATCACCAACAACGACGAATAAAAGAAACATCCAACCTCTTCTTGATCAATAATATTATCATAGATCAACCTCCAAGGTAACCCGTAATAATACTATCATATCTTACAAATGCACACGGCAATCAAACCCAATGCGACAAACAAAAAAAAGAGAAAGGAAAAAAATCTAATTTAACCCCAAGTACCACCCCCACCACCCCTCCCCTGCCTCTTCTGCGCCGACAACCTCCAACTATCGTCACCGTCACCGAACCTATTGAACAACGGCTGGATCCGCTCGTTCCTCCTCCGCTTGCTGAGTTCGCCTTTACCGCCGCCAACCTTGAAGAAGCTAGGGGCGCACTCGACTACAGTGGGTTAGTACATTACCGTTATCATCATCGGAACATAGAGAACATACCCAGCCACTTCGGCTCAATAGCGGTAGTGCAGTGCATATACTCCTTCGTCGTCATGATCAGCGTGTGGAAGATGACGTGCTCGGCCGGTTTTCCAAACAGTGCGCTGGAGGGGTGCATATAGACTGGTGTGCCCTCGATCAGCGTTTTGTACCCCTCCTGTGGATCCTTCCTGGCAGAGTTCCTGAAGAAGCCGGAACACAGTGCCTGCCTAACCCTCATCGTGTCCCGACCACACGAGACGACTTTATGGTTATACCGACTCATGATCATTTCCAGCTGCGAGCGCACGTCTTTCGCGCGCTTCATGCTCCGCGCCTGTATAAAGTTGTCGAAGCACCAGGGGTTCGAAAAGGCCGAGTTTTTCCATGCGTTGTAGACGTTCAATAGAGTCAGGTGGTCGCCGTGGGGGTCGTGGAACTTGGCCTTCTTCTGGTCGGCCTGGTTTTGCTTCTCCTTTGGGCGGTAGAAGACTGTTTGCACCGAGAGCATGGCTACGATGCTGAGGATTTCGTCAGAACAGCCAATGTCCACGCTTGCTATCAGGACTTTGGCTAGCGCAGGCTCCATGGGAAAGTCTGCCATTTTGCGGCCGAGGCGGGTTAGTAAGCCTTCGTCGTCCAGCGCTGATAAGGCGTAGAGTTCTTCGAGGGCTGTCAACATGGTGTTTGTAGGTGGTGGGTCCATGAAATCAAAGTGCAGGAGATCATTGATTCCCATCGCTTTCAGCATTAAAATTGTATGGCTCAAATTTTGACGTTGGATTTCAGGGATAGAGGTTGGGAGCATTTCAGATTGGAACGCAGCTTCGGTGTAGAGACGGTAACATTTCCCAGGCCCAGTTCGACCAGCACGACCAGCTCTTTGTTTTGCCTGAGCTTGTGAGATAGGTGTGACGACCAGGGAGTCCATTCCTAGTTTTGGGTCAAAGGCGTTCTGCTTGACGAAGCCAGGGTCGATGACATAGTAGATTTGATCGATCGTGATGGAGGTCTCAGCAATGTTTGTTGCGATGACTACTTTCCGACATCCAGGTGGGGCAGGCTCGAAAATCTTGCTCTGCATCTCACTAGGAAGAGCAGAATAGACGGGGAGGATAATCAGCTCCGGGACGCTGGGTCCTAGAGCTTTCATACGCTCGTAGAGAATCTCGCAGCTCGTGTCGATTTCCTCCTGACCTGTCAAGAAGAGCAGGATGTCTCCGGGTGGCTCACTCAAGTGGATTTGCATAACAGTAATTAGGGCAGCATCAAGATAATCGCTTTCTGGCTCCTTGGTATACAGAACCTCCACCGGATATGTTCGGCCAGGAATGGTGAAGATGGGGCACTGGTTAAAGTAGTTTGAAAACTTTTCCGCGTCTAGCGTGGCCGATGTGACAATCAACTTGAGATCCGCCCTTCTCTTGAGCGTCTTTTTCAAGAGACCAAAGAGAACATCCGTAGCAATAGTCCTCTCGTGCGCCTCGTCAAGGATGATGACCGAATACCGCCTTAGATCCGGATCGAGTAAGACCTCACGCTGAAGCATACCGTCTGTCATGTACTTGATCTTTGTCTCTGGGCCGGTGCAATCCTCAAAACGAATGGTGTATCCAACCTCCTGGCCAACTCTACATCCCACCTCCTCGGCTACACGCTTCGCGACGGACATAGCAGCAACACGCCTGGGCTGGGTGCACCCAATTATCCCATTATTGGAGAACCCTGCCTCCGCCAGGTACTGTGTCATTTGAGTAGTCTTCCCGGAACCTGTATCACCGACCACAATCAACAGTTGGTTGTCCTGCACAGCCTTGATCAACGAACTTCGTAGTTTGAATACCGGAAGCGATTCTCGTTGCTCCTTTATACTCTTGTTGGTGATCTTTCCAAACGACATGTTTTTGTTCATGGTCGCCCTCTTCCATTCCGGCAGGTCGCCTCCCTGGTTCAGACGGGAGTTCTTTAAATCTGATGCGAATTTGCGATCGTCGGGAGCCACCATTGGATCCTGCCACTGAGCATTAAGATCGACCTTTTGTGCTTCCTCCGCCGCGACATCTGCAGCTTGCTGCTGTCTTAGCTCTCTCCTCTCCTTGGCCAGAGCTGTGCCTCCCATGGCTGCTCTATTGAGTGATCCATCGGGAGCTTTGACAACACGAATAGGAGAAAGTTCCAAGCTCTGTCTCGTCTGGCCGGCCAAGAATGGCGGCTCCTCCCCACGAACTTCGATATCAACATCCTCCTCTTCTTCGAACTGCCCTTCTCCGGTCAAGGTCGCGTGGTACTCCTCGTCGATATCTGGGTAATCGGCGGCGGAAATTGCGCCTGAGGCGATGAGCTGTTTAATCTCCCAGCGCTCGGGGGAGGACATCCGTTTCTTGACTTTGAATTTTGAATCCGCATCAAAAACGGGTACGATATCGGAATCCAGACTACCATACTTTGACCCCGTGCCATCCAGCTTCTCCATGTTAGCGCCGGATGCGATGCGCTTGGCCGGGTCTAGGTCTCGTCCGGTGTTTTGATCGACATCCTTCATCGACAATCCTATGCGAGTGCCTTGAATGCTGACAACCTTGACCTTCACTGGCTGCCCCCTAGACAGCAAGTCTCCCGGGTGGTTGACTCGATCCTGGCGGATTGCCGAAATATGCACGAGGCCATCCACCTTGCCCCTGACGCCCTGGAGATTGACAAACACGCCGAAATCCTTCACGCCAGAGATTTTTCCACTGTAAACCTTGTAGAGGACAGGTTGATCATCGAGCTCAGGCACGGGTGGTCTTCGGAAATCATCATCCCCACCCTCGCCATGTCTGTGCTTGCCCCTGCGTTCCCGATCCCGGCCAAAATCATCCCGTTCGCGACCTCTCCTCCTACCCCCCGCAGACCTCGACCTAGATCTATAATTCCGCGCAGACCTACCATACGGACTCGGCGAGCGACTCCGTTTCCTCGAGCGCTCCCTCCCCGGCTCCATCCTTTCCAAAAACGCCAACGCGTCGCCACTCCCACCGCTCCCACCGCCGCCCCCCGTATTATTCTTACTCTTCGACTCCAAATTCTCCAGCATCCCCATCATATCGTCTATCGCATTCGGCTCCCTCTTCCCCTCCTCCCACGCGGGCGGCACCTCCTTATCCGGCAAAGCCAGCCCCTTGAACACTCTAGCCTTAGTGTCCAGGTCCATTCCCTTCTTCTTCCCCCTCGCCCCTTCCTCCTCTTCGCCCCCACCGCCGGACCGCTTGTTCTTGTGCCTCGGGTGCATGGTGAGCACCAACCTATCGATACTGGCAATGAGGGAGTCGGGAAAGTCGACGCCATGCGAGGCAATTATCTTCTTGAACTCTTCGGGGGAGTTGGTTTGCTGGTGTAGGTTTATGATGAATTCTGCGAGCGTCTTGTCGTCGATGCCCAAGTGATTGCCCAGCTCGGTGGTGATCTTGGAGACCAGGGAGAGGTACTCCAGGTTCTGGAGATCTTCGAGGCCTTCCATGGTTTTTTTTGGGTTTTTTTTTGAAGGGGGAGGAAATGTCGTGGCGAGAGTGGGAGGGAGGGTGGAGTTGCCAGATGGAAGGGATGGGTTTTGGAGGCTCGAGTTGTGTGTGGCTAGTGTCAGGTGTGGCTAGTGCCCTTCATATGATATCACGCGGTAATTCTGGTAGCAGGTAGAAGGCAAACGCCGGGGGCAGAGCTGGCGAAATGCATCATAGAAAACCCTTCTCGGATAGTATCCAAAAGCCCACGAAACTAACACAGAAGACTTCCCATAGAGTAGTGATAGTGCTGTATTTCATTCATTGGATAAGCACAATCCTATCCAGAGGGCATAGAAACAACGGTAAAACCCTATTACAGTAACTAAGACCAGTCCCACTCTATCAATCATGCTCATAACCCGTATACAATATCACAACCAGTACCGGTATACAAACAATACAGTACACACACGAACAAAATGCCACCCCAGCTACCCACTTCCCCCCCGTTCACGCCCTCCCCTTCTTCTTCCCCTTCTTCCCCTTCTTCCCCTTCTTCCCCTTCTTTCTCCTCCTACTCCCACCGCTCCCGCCGTCATGAACTTCCCCACCAGTCGCACTGCTCCCGCCGCCGCCGTCATGAACCACCTCCCCACCAGTCGCACCATCACCACGACCAATCACCACCGCTTCATCCAAAATCTGCTGCTCCTTCTGCGGCATGGTCTTCAACTCCGGCGTGGGTACGACGATCCCCTTATCGATACCAAAGTGCTTCCGCGCCTCGGCGATCACCTCCTTCGCGAGGACGACGACCCCCTTATCGATACCAAAGTGCTTCCGCGCCTCGGCGATCACCACCTTCGCGAGGACGACGATCCCCTTATCGATACCAAAGTGCTTCTGCGCCTCGGCGATCACCTCCTTCGCATCGACGACGCCCTCCCTTTTGCGATCGCGCCACTGGGTCAGCATCTCGAGGCCGCGCGTCACTTCGTCCCGGGGCATCTGGTCGCCGGAGCGTTCCCACTGCTCCCAGAAGGCCTTGACGGCGGCTTCCTCGCTCCGCAGGTCACCTTGCGCTGAGCGGAGGGCCAAAAGCATGCGCTCTGCCAGGTTGTGACACATGCCTCTTACGATATGGAAGGTTGTGAGCTCGTTGGCGATGGGGCCTAGGCCCTGGGTGCATGGGTTGTTGTTGTTGATGTTGGGGGGGGTGGATAGATAGGTGGATATGTAGCTGTACCGTCGAATCAGAGCTTCGATCGTATGGGATAGTTCGGAGATTGCGAGGTTTGCGGAGGTTTTTAGGGCTAAGGTCGGTATGTGCGGGCTACGACTTCTTCTTCTTCTGGGGGAGGGGGAGGGTTGTTAGCTACATAGCTTATATAGATATTGTGGGTAGGGGTGCATGTAGTATCATACCGTAGTAGTAGTAGTAGACAACATAAGATGAGGGGGATGAGTGATAATATTAGAGAAAATATCGATATAGATATAGATAGCATGTTGAGTAGGTTAATTATAATGGGTGTAGAAGGCGTGGGGTTGGCATATGGTGGAGAGAGAGAGAGAGAGAGGGGGGAAGGGGATATGGTACCTGTACTTATAGGTCTGAAATTGGGTGAATGGACTGCATTGCGTTGGAGACTGGTTACGAGGCTAAGGGTACGACACGATACGTAGGTTGCGAGTACAGTAGACTAACGCAACTGCACACGAACACACTATGTATGTATCATAAGTTAGGCTATGATACGTTATTGCATTCGTAGGGGTTGAAACAGTTATTCAATAGTCCGGGAGAACTTAAATCCGATCGCATATTGGAATGACTTTGTATGAGATGAAGTTGGCATGATTGAAATTCGCGCCACTGTATCACACAACATGTAGAAATAACAGTACTGGGAGTTGATTGGTCAATCTCGCCCACTTTACCCAACGGTCCAATCAATTTCACCTGACCAAGACTGCAACTGCTATTAACAATCCATCTATTTCACACAACCTTCCTCCCCTCCACATCCCCCGAACTCCCGCTAGGACTTTCATCTCTCTCACCAACCACCACATCTTCCCTGGGCAATGGCTTATTAAGGCAGTCAAATCTGCCTCCTTGAACTTTACAACGCACCCAAACACACCCCATTCGGCACGTGACAGCCAGCATCAAGAATATCAATGAACCAACGGGTGCTGCGACAAACACCCCAAACACGCTCCAGTCATCGGCGTATAATCCCGACGTCAAGATTATCAAGTCAGCAGCCTTCTTTGCATCACCATAGTATGCGCATCCGAACAGGAATACCGAGAAGAGACCGCCGAAGCCAGCGACGATAATATCGACACCTCGAAGGAAGTACATTGCGTCAAAGAGGCCGAGAAGGATTGGAGGCATGGCGGCACAAGCGAAGATGTTTGAGATTAGGAAGATACGAAGGATGGAAGGGGACTTGAGGGCGACGACAACCGCCGGGATGGAGACGAGCAGGACAAAGATACGGACCCAGACTAGAGGCAACTTGTTCTTGAAGACGTCATTGGAGATTGTAGACACCATCGCTGATTGTAGACTGTCAAAGACGGCGCAGCTGAGTGCTACCACCATCACGAGGGTAAATCCAACGACCCAGGAGGGGAGTTCTGCGAGTAACAGGAAGAATGCAAGACCGCCGTACATGCCCGGTTTCCAGACTCCTGCCCATGCAGCGATGAAACCCGTAGAACAGACGAGGAGGAGGATGATGAAGAGTACAACCGCCGCGATCGATGCCCCGATCCATAAGTCTTTGTCAGTCTTTGATGCGAATGCGCGCATCCAAAAGCCAGATACGAACATGAGACTAAAGAGGATCCCAACGAACAGAATGTAGATTAATTGATAACCGAGTACGGTGCCATGGGTGAGACCTGACGGGCCGATTTTGGAGGGGTCGATTTCTACTGATGTGCCGATTGCAATGGTGCAGATGATGATTAGGATCGCAATCATTACTCCTTGGATATTGTCGGTCAGGAAGGAGATGCGGAAACCGCCAAGGGCTAGAATGGATTAGTACACTCTCGTATGGGGGGGGTATATGTCGGGCGTACAGGTGTATATTGAAGTGATGGCGACTTCAACGATAACCACCGGGAGGCCATTGAGACCGGTAAGAGCGTTAATGACCTGTTGGAGGGCAGACAATTCCGCAACCATGTACAAGAACATGGTAGCAACACTACACTCGTCAGTTATATAACAGCCACCTCCGGGAATTTCCCAATCACTCACGTCAGAAAGCTCAAGTAAAGCGCCGCATACAGCCCGTACCTCTCCTTCACCCACATGGTAAGGATGAACCCTCCAGGCAACTTGCTCCTCAGCTTTGGCACCAAAAAGGCAAACGACATGATAGGCAGGGCCGAGCAAGCAGCATAAGTGATAGATCCCTGCACACCAGCAATAGTTCCAATTTCAGGATAGGAAAACAAGATGGCAGATCCCATTGCTAGAAAACATCAGCACCTTTGGAGGCATTTTCTAAAAAGGGGAGGAATAATGGAGAAAAGGGGACGGTAGCGGCAACACATTTCCCACGCAAGTCTTAACTTGATCGAGTGCAAACGGTCAATCTCAGCCCATAAGGTCAGTTTTCCAAGTTTGCCCAATCTCCCACTCGGATGAGAGGGTTGGATCGGGCAAAAAGAGGTCCACAGCAAACAGGCACCCGTAGTGAAGCCAGCTACACTCTCCACTCAAAGCTTTCTTTCTTTCTTTCTTCGAGTAGCATAGTTAAAAGATACCGACGCCCAGTTGAGAAACGACCCAAAGCCCGAGGGAGAGTGCAACACCCTCAAATAGTTACGAACCTAGATTACTCTCAAGTGACCAATCGCACAGCGAGGGCCATTAAGACGATGTCATGTTTTTTCTTTCTTTTTTTCTCTTTCAAGAAATCAATGACATGGTACGAATGCTTGCCGCTGCCGCCTTTCTGTCCAAAGACGCGCAGCACTCACCAGAGGCTATAAAGTTGAGTGACAGGGGAATCGCTATAATCCATCAGCATTCTATAGTTCAAAGGGGAGGTGGGAAAAAATAGGAGGAGGAGGAAAAAGGGCAAACCAGTCTGAGTGCGATTTGAATGAATAAACTCCAATTTCGATTGACCACGGTATCGCCAGGAGAGAGCGACACCAATTATTCTGTGTTTGAATCATGTCAGTTCCACAGCGATGAAGGGGGGGGTTCTTACAAAAAAGAGAGCATACAAGAAGACAGCATAAGTAGCATATATGAGCCCATTAGAAACTGGTTGCGGTGGCATACCCATCCTGGATGGAATATTATAGTTGGGGAATGATTTCTACAAAATTGTGAATGGCAACGGGGTGGAGAAGGAAGAATCGGGAGAGAGCAGTGGGGGGGGAAGGTGAGAGAATATATGCTCGAGTACAATATCCCCCCCCCCCTTCTTTCCGAAACTTTTTTAATTATAAACACCCCCCCCCTTCCCTGTTAGTCCGGCCACAGCGAGAGAGAGAGAGAGAGAGAGACAGAGAGTTAAAGATACCATTGCAGATACAAGTATGGTGGCGGAATAATTGGGATGGCGGTCGCACAAATCGATTCCATCACACTCAAACTTACCCGGTCAGTCTAAGGTAAGCGTTTGTCCCAGCTAATGTAGTTTTGTCGAATTGGAAAGGAAGGATAGTTTTACATGGGAGTGACCTTCTTCTCCTCACCGAGTCCAAGCAAGTACAGTACAGTATCCTATCCCCAAGCCGTGAAGGCAGGGAGAAAGTCTTACATCCATGCTCAGCGTGCTGTACGAGTACTGTATTCTACCCGACTACCGTGATATTTTGAGCACCTATCGTGTGCCACCCACTGTATGTATAAACAATGCCTAATTACGATTGATTGCCCATTCCCACAAACAATACGTTAGTCTATCCAGAAGAGAGTGGGAGGACCGCCACAGTAATTAGCGGCTTCATACCGGCAGCCCACGGCAATACTGTATCATATCATACTCGTATGTACTGTACCCTATATCATACACCTCTATTCCACTCCCTCTCACCAGCGCCATCATCCTACTTCCAGATCCTTTCTTTCTCCTTCTCTACAGAGAAACATTCAAGGGAACTTGTCAATCTGTTCACAGCTTGTACGTGTACGGTACGTGTGCTCGAGTACGGTAGACTAACACTACCACAGCAATCCGGCTTTCCTTCCCCTTTCCACCTTAGCCCCATTTCCAGCCAAACAAACTATTATGCAATACTACGAGTACTGTAGGTGAAAAGACTTTTCCAATCGTACCCGGGAGCAATAATACTCAAGCTAAACTAGCTCCGCACCCTGGCAATACAAGCACTAGCACACACTCGAGTGCAGGGGGAAAAACCTCTCCATTACGATATCAAGTTACCAAGTATTGAAACTCAACACCTTATCCCTGCAGGCACGGCAAACCACGATTGAAGCTAAACTCTATCGTACTGTACAAACACATCTTGACACACCACTGCGAAAGCTCGAATGCAATCATGGCGGCAAGTCGATTTGGAAGGGAAAAAAAAAGGAAAAAAGAAAAAGTGACCATACTGTACTGGTATCATGGCTTCGAAAAAGCGCCTTGTGGAGAGTGGCATCGGTCCTCTGGCTTCGGGTGTTTGGGTTAGGCACGGCAGGATGCCCGTATGGTATGGAAAAAATACCTCAATAAGTGTCACGACGGAACCTTTCTCTCTGTCTCTCTCTCTCTCTCTCTCTCTCTCAGCACAAGTTCAGGCATACGGCCGGTGTTCAGACTGGTACAAATATCGTCTGGCTAAAGTGTGATTTCCATTCTAAAGGAGGAAAAAATACCGGTTGGCAAAACAAACATACCACCGATACAGTGCAAGTACTCGAGTACTGCAGAGTATTACAAGAGGGGTGGTGGTGGAAAAAAGCAAATGAGAGGAAAAAAGCAAATACAAGATACCGTAATAGATAATGGGAAAAACGTGAAATACGGTAGCTAGTGCTAATAGGTGTCTAGTTAAAGGTGTGATATTAAAAGGGTGGTCCAACCATACATCAATCAATTGTCATCGCTAGAGTCTCCATCCATCTTGGGTTCAAAGTCGAGCTGTCCAATCATTAGCTCGCGAGTCACTCCTCATGGGGGAAATAAAGACGGCACACCTGATTCCCATTATAATACTTCCTATCTGCGTCCTCGTCATTCCCCCTCCCATCGTACAAAGTCCTAATCCTTGTACCCGCCATTTCCTCACTCGATGACGCTTGTTCCGACGACGACGACGAAGTCGACTCATCCGAGGAAAATAAAGATGTGGTCGGCAGGCTCTGGGTCTGCCCTAATTCAGCATTCATAGGAGCAGGAATAGGTGGGTAATACCCGACCCCGAGGAGTGTAGTTACAATAGAGTAGAGCAATCCGTAAATTCTCGAAAATATCCCCCCCGCTTCCGTGGATCCTCCACCACCGCTATAAGCCGACGCCGGTGACGAGGATGTGGGGACAAGGACGAGCGTGCATGTTGGTGAGAGGTCCAATTCGCTCAGCGTGGAGTTCTCTTCGGAGATGGTGATCTGCTTGTTTGGAAGCGGCGCAAGGATTCGCAGAAAGTTGTAGGGGTGGTCGCCATCTGTACGGTGTTCGTCGACGAACTTGCGAACGTCGGTTGCTAGAATTGCGGATGAGGGGAATTTGGCTTTTAGGCTTAGGCCGTCGAGCATGCGGAATGATATTGCTGTTTCACTGGACGAATGTGATCTTGGTGTCTTCTGTTCTCTGAGCTCAGTAGTCGAGGCCGAGGAAGCTTTATCTTCCGCCACCTTCCTTCGCCGTGCTTCTCGCTCCTTCTTGTCATTCTCTAGCAATCGCAACACCCGCAGTCTCTCTTCATTGGCTTCCTGTTGCCTCTTCCTCTGCTGTATCAAATACGACGAACTCTCCGCTCTTCCAGGCACTTCCGACGAAGCTGCCGGTACTCTCGGAGGTGTAATAGGCGCCGGTGCCGGTGCCGGCGCGGGAGAAGCTGGAGGTTCAACTGCTGTTGATGCTGCTTGCGGTGAACCCTCCTGCGACTCTGCAACCCCCACTTTCAACAGCCTCACGAACTCCTCCCTCGAATCACCCGCCTTCATATTCGCAACCAGAGCCCCATGCCTTCACCCGGCAATCCGTTAGCAAACCTCCCAAACCACCCGAAAAGCAAACACATACTTAATAACGGTAAAATACGGAACATCCTGTATCGGACAAAACGCTGCCAAGAATCCCGCATCAACTGAACCAGCTTGCAATCTTACGAGCACGCATTGTGCTAGTAGCGGTGCCGCCTGTGCATTAGCAAGACCGAGTCAGTAACAGCCACCGTAGAACAAAAAAAACCCCCCCCCAAAAAAAGGGAGAGTAGCGGGGAGGAACAAACCTCCTCGTCGGTGAAATATGTATTCTCCCAGGTCGCGCTTTCCTCAGCATCGTCTATGCCTTTGGGTTAGTATAACAATATATCATAATATAACAGATGCGTCGGTTTGGTCAGGGGAGGGAAATATGCCGATAGTAGCGTACCAGTGACAAAGCAAGCGAGAGAGCGGTTCTGCTCGATTGCGAGTGCAACTGCTTCTTGAAGGGTGCCTGAGAAGAACATATCAAACTTGAGAATAGGAGGAGGAGTAAAGTGAGTTGTGGAAGTGTAAAGGGGATGTTTGGGAAAGGTAGTTCTACCAGGCCACAGGTAACCTTACATACGTATGATACTGTATTCCTCCACAAAGGGGCGCTCAGCCTCCACACCTTAACCGTAATGTGGCTTCCCCGCCACACAAAAGTACGGTAAGTTCTGACCTCATACTGTACGTGGGTTAGGGCTTTGGAGGGGTAATCACTGCAGCAACTTAAATTTACCGACCAGCCGATAGTTAACTTATGTCTGATACTTGTATTATATCCCGCAATACTACTAACACAACCACCACCTCCACCTCCATCCCCAACTTCCACCACCAACTCTCACACAGCACAACTCTCACAGAACCAACAATGCGCCCCCTCCTCCTCCGCCAATTCCCCCACACACCCACCCTTCTAACCCGCCACCTCCCAAAACCCCCCTCCCCCTTCCGCCGAAGCGCCCACAACCCAGCCGACAACCCAAACTTCACCTCGATCCTCGACCAACCACCGACCCTCGTCCGCGCCGGCAGGAGGAAACACGGCCCGGGCCTCCTCCTCCTCGCCGCAATCCCAATAACAGCCTTCGCCCTCGGAACCTGGCAGGTCCAGCGACTGAATTGGAAAACCGACCTCGTGACCGTCTACACCGGCCGTCTCCTGTCCCCGCCGCTGCCGCTGCCGCCAAGGGTGGACGTGGAGCAGATCCCCTCCTTCGACTACCGCCGCGTCCTCGCGACCGGGCGCTTCCGGCATGACCAGGAGATGCTGATCGGGCCGCGGATACACGAGGGGCAGAATGGGTACCAGGTCGTTACCCCGCTGGAGCGTGCGGGCGGCGGTGGCGGCGGCGGCGGGACCAAGGTGTTGGTGAATCGGGGGTGGATAGCGAAGGAGAAGAGGCTACATCGGGATCGGGATCCGGCGGGTCTGCCCAAGGGAGAGGTCACGGTGGAGGGGTTGCTGAGGAGTCCCTGGAAGAGGAATATGTTCACGCCGGACAATGTGCCGGAGAAGGGGGAGTTCTATTTCCCGGATGTGGAGGGTATGGCGGGGTTGGTTGGCGCTCAACCGGTTTGGATAGAGGAGACGGTGGAGCCGGATTTTGTGGTTGCCATGGGGAATATAGAGAAGGGGGTGCCCATTGCTAGAGCTGCAGAGGTGAACTTGAGAAATAATCATATGCAGTATATCGTTACTTGGTATACCCCCCTTTTCTCGGGAGTGAGATGAGTGATGCTAATGATACAATTATATAGGTACGGCCTCGCCGTCGCCACCTCAGTAATGTTTTATGTCCTCGTTCGCCGCCCCCCACCAGACATTGTAAAGAGAGTCCGGCACAGCACAGATTGGGCTTGAATGACGATATAAAGAAAAGAAAAGAAAAGGAGAAGAAAAAAAAGAATAGTAATGTACATTGTAGCCTCATTCCACTATTAGACATTAAGGTTCTCCTCCGCCCCCACTTCATCGCCGTCTTCTTCCTCTTCGACAGTTTGCAAGCTCGGTTTTTGCTGCAGCCGCCGGCGGGGTTGAGCTTTGTTCACAGGCATGCGAATCTCCTGAAGCAGTTCTCTGGGTAAATGGCGTTGGGCCAGGGAGAACACTGTGGTGTGAGAGTTGAGCTGGCGCTGTCTGTTACATTGTAAATATTTATAAAGGCAAAGTGGTTGGAGGAGAGGGGGCGCATACCTTCGTAGTAACTGAACAACATCTGAATCTTGAATGACCTTTCGGCCTGCGTGCTTTGCATAGGCCGCCAAATCTTCCGACGCCTGTTGGAAGAACGCTTCGCTGGCAGCGACTAGAGCATCGAGGGTATCTGCGGATATGGTGGATCCAGAGAACTTTGTAGCCATTTTCTTGATGACCTGTCGAGGGAAGGGTGGATATGGTATTCCATGTCGGGACAGCGGAAGAGGTTTGCGTTCCTTCTTAGCCGCAACTGGCTTGGCCGCTGTGGAGGAAGCTGCTTGTGCCGAGATGACTTCCGGGGGGTCATCTTCCTCGTCCACTTCCTCCTCTTCTTCGTACGCATGCCCGTTGAGTAATGTCCCATTCACATTCTTTCCCCCATTATGCGCTTGAGCAAACACTTCTTCCTCATCTTCTGGAACAGGCAAGAAAAAGGACGGCTCATCCGCATCTAAATCTGGAGGCCCATCCAAAGCCCCAGTGATATCACCAGTAACGTCACCATCGCCATCATTCACAACCGACATTCTGCTAGCAAAGCTCTCATCACCACTACCACCCAAATTAGCCACCTCCAACAGCAAAAGCAGACAACAAAAGCTCAAACTCACACAATTCCCACCCCCATCTCTTCCTCTTCTTCCCCATCACCTTCATCCTCGTACACCCCAATCCTCGGCGAACTTCCCCCGGGAGCCCCATTAAAGTCTGCAAACCGATCACTAAGCCTGATACCAAAGCTTGGTCGATATGGCCTCTCCGTAACCGCCCTGCGCCCAAACTCGATTGAGGTGTGCGTGTAATCCATTTCTTCAAGATTCTCTAGCGGCAGTGAATACCTAGGGACCGGATGACGGGCGTCCTCTTCGTCCTCCGCCTGTTCGAATTCATTCAGGTTCATACTTAGCCTCGGTGCGGGCGGGAGCTCCGAGTCTTCATCATCAGAATTGTGTCCAGGGTCGCTGTAGAACATGACATCTGAGGCGCGGCGGTCAGAGTATGAGAGGCGGGGCGCGGGGCGTGGGGTCGGCTCTGCCGGGGAGGGAACGTATTGGGCGGACGTTGTTGCGAGTTCTAGTTTATTTTAGCACTTAACTAGTTTGTGGAAGTGAAAATAAAAAGGGAAAGAGGGAAGGAACACGCACGCCGACTCAAAGCTCTCAACAGATCCCTCGGCGTTTCCCTCGCAGCCGGGTACCTCCCGCTCTTTCTGCGTTCACGCCCTGGCGTTGCTGCCCTACGCTGCTCGAACGCGCGGACGGCATGCGGAGATCTAGCGGTGCGCTTACTCGGCAATGGCGCAAGCCTTCCCGCGCCGGGGGTTCTCCTCACCGATTTCCTTTGAGATGCAGCCCCTGCCGAAGTAGATGTTTGCTGTGGAGGTGTGACGGGTCTGTTGACCACTTTCGCCAGTTGAACGAGCTGTGCTGCGGATTAATGGAAAAAACCGAGAAGCTGGAATGGAAGGGGGGCGGGGGGGGGAACAAACAGTAGCTTGTGGAGTTTCCTTATCATCTTCCTCCGTAGCTAATCCCTCACCGAGTGAATTCCTAGGAGTAATTTTCGGCAAGTCACTGGGACCACCAGCATCGTCATCTTTATTCTCCATCGTATGTGTATGTGTGTGTGTTTGTTGTATTATTGTTTGTTCAGTTTCGTCGTAATCGGTGTTGTTGCTCCCCCAGCCGGCACTTGCACGACGGAGATCCCCACCAACTCGAAACGCGCAAACAAAGAAAAAAAAAACCCAAGGAATGAGTCGCGATCCACGGGCGTGTACTGTCACGTGATGATAAGCCCTATTACCCGGCCTTTACCCCCCAACCTACCACCGTAGCCAATGCAAGGGCAGCCTTTCTTTTTTCTTTTTTCCCATTTTCTCCGGGAAAAACCATTCACACCACGGTATTTCTCCCATAATACGAAAAATCCCGCCGCAATGGACAGCGAAGATGACTACGACGGCGGCGTGGTCCTCGCCGGCGCCGAGGGTCTAGATTTCAGCAGTACAGATGCGAAGCCCCCCGCCGCCGCCGCCGCCGCCACCAGCATGGCCGACAAGCGCAAGCGCAAGCGAGAAAGGGAAAAACTCAACAAGCGCAAGAGCAAAAAGTCGGAGGACGACGAAACCGCTCCCCAAGTCTCCAAAGATCGGAGCAAGAAGAAGGGGGCGGGGAAGGGTCGTTGGGAGGGTAAGTCTGCGGCGACGACGACGGACGCTGCCCCGGGCGGAGAAGCCGAGCCCGTGAACGAGGACATGGCAATGATGGACCCAAAATTACTCGCGGATTACGTTGCTCAGCGATTGAGACGGTTTCAGAAGGATTTGAGCTCTGTGGAATTGGAGGATCGCTATATTTCTGGTTGGCTGGCCCTTGTATACTCTAGAATTCACACACACATATACACCGCGCGCGCGCGCGCAATGGGATTGTTACTGAACTTTTCTTGGTATTATAGAATCTGCGTTTTTGGATACTACGTCATTCACCTCTCCCAGGACGCTGCGGAATCTCCCAGCGTATCTGGAATCCTGTTCGTTCCCCTTCTCCCATCTTGCGATTTTCTCTGACTAACGCTACAGTCTCTAAATTCGCTCTTATTAAATCACCGGCCGCGCCAGGAACTCCCCATACATTGATCCTAACCTCAGCGGCCCTCCGAGCGACTGACCTTGCGCGTGCGGTTCGCAAGTACCAAACAAAGAACAGTCTGGTCGCCAAGCTGTTTGCGAAACACATCAAATTAAAGGATTCCATAACAATGTGTCAGACCAGCCGGATGGGCATTGGCGTTGGCACACCCGGGAGGGTCCTTGACTTGCTGAAAGAGGGTGTGTTGAAGGTGGACGAATTGAAGAACATGGTTATCGATGCGTCACATGTTGATAAAAAGGGTTTCGGGGTGTTTGATGTTCGGGAGACGCAGAAGGGTGTGATGGAGATTCTCGCGTTCGCCAGAGTGAAGGCTCGGTTCGAGAGCGGCGAAGGGAGAATAATGTTTTATTAGAAAAGCCGTGTGGTAATGTTTTTGCGATATGATAGATGAAAACCCTAATAACCTACCGTACTGTATTCGACGGAACTGGTAAGATAACCCCAACCACCAGCAACCCATTAGCACCGCCAAGCCTACCATTCTCACATTTAGAAATTTATCGCTTCCCCCGAGCGGACCAGAACAATGCTACAGTAGTAGACAAGACCCACCACCGCTGCCACCACCACCACAATGCCCACAATCAAAGAACCCCACCGTAAAAAGCGCGACTCCGTGACCCGCCCGGACAAGCGCACCAAAAAAGACAGCAGGAAGAAGCGCAAACCGAAGCGCAAAATCTCAGACCTCGAAATCGAGGCCGAAGTCGAGGAGGAAGAAGCAATCTTCACAGTTCCACCTACCGCCGAGTCCAAGGAGGCGGAGGAGGAGCCTAAGCAGAAAAAGCAGAAAAAATCTAAAAAATCCACCGACCCGATCCCACCCGCTACTACTTCTACTACTACCGGCAGCGAATCTACCAAGAAGAAGAGGAAGAGGAAGAAGTCTCAAGAAGGAATTGAAGAACAAGCAGTCCCGCCTACCACCGAACCCAAAGGGGAGGAGGAGGAGGCGGAGGAGGAGGAGGAGGAACCTAAACCAAAGAAACAGAAAAAATCCAAAAAACCCACCGACCCGATCCCATCCGCTACTACCTCTACTACTACTACCGGCAGCGAATCTACCAAGAAAAAGAAGAAGAGGAAGAAGTCTCAAGAAGGAATTGAAGAACAAGCAGTCCCACCTACCACCGAACCCAAAGGGGAGGAGGCGGAGGAGGAGGAACCTAAACCAAAGAAACGGAGGGGATCCAAAACGTCTACTACCACCACCACCAGCGAACCCACCAAAGACAAGGCAAAAGAAGAAACTTCAAAACCCGCCCACCGCTTCATAGTATTCGTCGGAAACCTCCCCTACTCCACCACCCAGCCGCAACTCCAAGCGCACTTCTCCTCCCTGCAACCCTCGAGCGTGCGGGTCATGTGCAAGAAGGGCCCGGCGCAGGAGTGCAGGGGCTTCGCCTTCCTGGAATTCACTTCCTACGACCGGATGAAGTCCTGTCTGGCCAGGTACCACCATAGCCTCTTCTTGGATAGGAAGATTAATGTTGAGCTTACGTATGTTTCCCCCCCCCGTCCCTGCTGTAGCGGAGAAGGTATAAAGTTATGGGTGGGTGGGATTGGCTGATGAGGTGCAGCGCCGGTGGTGGTGGGGCAAAGAGTAAAGACCGGAGGGAAAAGCTGCGTGCAAAGAATGAGCGGTTGAATGACCAACGGAAGAGGAGGATTGAGGAGGAGGAAAAGCTCAAGGAGGAAAAGAGAGCCAAGAGGGCTGTTGAGGGTGAAGGTGGTAATGGGAAAGGCAACGAGGGAGGTGTCCATCCGAGTAGACGCAGGAACGTCAAAGTTTAAATCAAAGTCAAGAGGTCATGTATAATATGATACGATACGCCCCAGTGCCACGCATGTGGGCTTGAACTGCGTAGATAGATACAAAAGCTTATATGATATCGAACGGTACTTTAATCCAGCAACCAAAGGAAAGCGCATTTCACAATCGTAGCCCCTCTCCTTTACCGTACACATCTCGCATGCTATGGGAAAATAAATCTCTGAAAAAATATGAAAAAATTGAGCAAGAGGGGAAAAAAACAAGACGAAATAATTTCGTGGCAGAAGGGGAATAAAAAGAACATACATAAACACCATTGCCCACGTGGAAATTTAAGACATAAAAAGTAGACTTGGACAAGCTCCCAAATGTAGAAGATGGTAGGCGCATTCGACCACAGTTTGATGCAAACACAATCATAAGGTACTATAATTCGGCGGAAAAATGGAAAAAAATGAAACACATCTCGCGTCGACCCTCCGATCGGATACTTATAGGACAACACATCCCTTCTTCTTCCCTGTTTTCGCTGCGGGCATAAGAACGGCCCTGATAGCTTCATCGAAAACATTTTTTAGTCCTTTTTGTGTAAGGGCGGAGCATTCAAGATATCTACAACAGAGCAAGCGTTGGTCAATACCCAAAAAATCGCTCGCAAGCAGTCAGTCGAGTACTCACCTGACAGCATTGATCTCCTTGGCCCTTTGGATTCCTTGAGGGTAACTGATGGGCCCCATGCGCTTCTCGCGAAGCCCCTGGACAGTCTTGGGGTCATCACGCAAATCAAGCTTGGTGCCGACCAGAATAATTGGAATATTCGGAGCATGGTGGGAAATTTCGGGGTACCACTGCTCAAAAGGTTAATTCCACGGCCTTCGTTTCACGGGGGTCAGAGGAGGTATAACCGCAACCAACCTTAGATAAAACGTTGTCGAAAGACGGAGGGCTCACGATACTGAAGCAAACCAGGAAAACGTCGGTCTGGGGGTAAGAGAGGGGCCGTAGACGGTCGTAATCCTCCTGACCTGCAGTATCCCAAAGACCCAAGCTGATAGGCTTTCCGTCGACCATCACATTCGCGGAGTAGTTATCGAAGCTGCAGACATCCACAAATGGAAGGAGGTAAACATCAGCTCGTGATTCAAGAGTGATTAGAACAATTCTAAACCGCAACTTACACAGTTGGAATGTACTCCCCAGGAAAAGCATTGGTAGTATAACTAATGAGGAGACAAGTCTGCAATCGGTATTAGTTTTTAAACCGCAATTGCTAGCGAGGGGAGCAGGAGGAGGAGAAAAATTGTACCTTTCCGACTGCTCCATCGCCGGTAACCACACACTGTTCGGATTGACCCCATAGCTAACGTCAGCAAAACTATTACATGTACAACAAAAGCCATCGCGGAAGGGACCCAAGATGCGGCTCAAAAACCGTGATTGGAAAGATCTAACCTTAAGAGACTTTGTCGCAGCTGCCATGGTGCCAATGTTGTAGATAACTAGAAGCTTACTGCACGGAAAGGGGGGGAAAGGTTAGTGATCAGTTGGATATTATCCCGTTGAGTTCTTTTTTCCGCGAGAGGACGGCGGGGGGGGGAGACCGCGGCTGGGAAAGCGCTTAAAGTTGGAGAGGGAGGGAGGCAGAGGAGGAGGAGGGCAGGGTACGGGAAGTAGTAGGTTGGTGCCTACCGTAATGAATATTTTCGCTGCAAATGAAGGAAACCTTAGGGCTCAAGTTAGCGAGAGAAGTTCCCAAGGGCATAGCTATTGGGAAAGAAACTGGAGCGGAGTTCCTCCAAGAGGGGGGTTAAACATACAGATACTTTGACAACTCTGGTGATCAGGGAAAAAGAACGAAAGATGAGGTTCAAGAAATTTTTCACCCGTGTACTCGTACCAGGAAGGTTGGTGTGGAGAATGTTGGTGAGTGGTGTAGTTTGCGGTGGTGGCAGACCTAAACTGGGGGCGGAGGAGTTGGTTGGCTGCGTAGATGGGAGGTGAAATGGGAAGGTGTGCTGCAGTTGGTGACAGATGGATGATGTGGTTCGGCTCGACCAACTGGCTGCTGCTGGCCTGGAAGCGAGAAACCAACCGTTAACGCAACATAACCCTGGTTAAAGCCTTCGAGTATGCCGAGAATCAAGTTAATACAAGTACTTGTAACATTTTCGATCTGCAGTCTCCTTCTCCTTCCTGGACCGTCAAAGTCGCCCGCGGCGTTGGATGTGAGTCCCAATGAAATCTAACGAATGAATATTTGCAGCATAGATAATGATCTCGAGTCCCCATTACAATAGGGCACCGGTACCGGTACTTAGTCTAACAAACAGAGCTGCTCTACTGGTAAATCTACTTGCTCTAAAATCAGATATCAAATGGGATTAGTTATCGAGAGACGTGCTTCTCCTGTTCATCTCGTCCCTCCCTCCAATCTTTCCCAATCTTGCGCACAGTCCCTCACAAATTGAACCGTGGAATAAAAAGGGCCTTCAAAATCCATATCATACCTTATCTATCACTCAGCACGACAAACTAAACCGACCCAAAAGCGTGTAGCCGACTCACCAGTAATTAACCGCGCAACATATTCCTTCATCCCCCCCCTCCTGAGAAACTTTATGGTACCACAGGGCGGGTAGATAGAGAACCTCGCCTCTGTGCAATTCTACCCTCATCGGCCTGGCCTTCCCCCACCATTTCCCGGAATCGCCCACATCGGGGTCAACGCTCGGCCAGCCGTTTATGCTCTGCCCCTCCTCCACAATGATTTTCCCCTGCGGGTCATAAGAGGCGACGGGGAGAGACTTTTCCCGCACGCATATTCCCTCTAATGGTGAAAGTAGAACAAACCTCTTCTTGCCCAGCACCTGACAGTAGAGATTCTCGTAGTTGTCCTTGTGCAGTGCAGATGTGGAATCGGAATTACCTATCCACACGTTCACCGCGTCGGGTGCCGACAGGAGAGCTGAGTCTGCGAAGGCAAGGGAAGGCGGGAGATCGGGTGCCAGAGGGGCGAATTCTTTGCTCAGGTTTCCGTCCTGTGACTGCGCATACTTGATTGTTGAAGGAGGTGTCGACGAGGCGCTCATATGACGGGATCGCAGGTAGTCCATGAACGAGGAGAAGGGCTCCAAGCTCGTGTAAGGCTTGGCGAAGTGTTCCACTCCGTCAACATTCACGATTGAATCTGCATTCCTATATTTATTTATTTGCTCTCACCGAATTGAGTCGGCCAACCGCGGTACAATATGAGATTGGGTGGTACAGTAACAAGGGAACAAACCCCAAAGGCGTAACTGCAACTTCAATATTGCACCCCTGCATCTTTTCCCTCAGATACCTGTCGTCCCACCGCTCCAGCGCTCCCCATCCTTCCATAAGCCCGGTAAACACAACCGGTTGATTCCTCCGCACGTACTGGAGGAACTCTAGCGGTGTCGGAGGTCCCGGTACCCGGGGGACAAAGGCACTGTTGAGCTCATGGTAGGTTGACAATAGCCCCTCCAGGGCTTCTTCTGCAGATTTCATTGACTGACTGGTGGTGCTGCAGGGCACGGTATCGTTCGGTATCTGCGTTGTTGACTCGATATGGTATGTGCCTCACTCGTGGGAACAATATGTGCTTGGAGCACAGTAAGGATGCAGGGACGGCGGGGTTTGGTGGACGCTAATGAGGCTTTTGGTGGATGTGGTAGGCGGCTCATGCAAACAAGGTTTTCCCACATGTGTTCCGTACTGCCGGTGGAGGGTGGAAAGGGAGGACTTTTTTCCATGGAAGAAAAAAAACCCCATGATATTTTTAGAGGCTGTGCCAGAACTGAAGTGTAAAGTGCACTTTGGCAGTCCTGGACTTGTAGTGAGTGCCACACTATTGCGAATATAACAATCCCCGCGACTCTAAGGGCGAGGTCTCTCAGGCATTGGGTATCATACGATAGAGTGTAATAACGGTAGATGGTAAAAGGAGCGAGGCCAGGGCAGAAACATGGTAGAAGTTACCGTGGATGTCTGCAAGCCAAATAATATCATAGCATAGCTGCAGTGAGTTTGTCTGCTGTCATGTTTGAGGCACTCGATGCCATAGAGCTTTAACCTAAAACAACTGTCAGTACGAAGGTGTCTTCCGTATTTCCCCTCACCGTGGATGAACCATTTAATACAAGTGACTACCGTACGATAGCTACGCGTGTTGGGGCGACATCTATCACTGCCCTTCACATTGTAAATATTGGTGGGGCGATGGGCTCTAAATTATAAGAAATGCTATGCACTGGGCATAGCAGGCTCAGGTATAATATAATGGACTACAGTACAAAGGCTGTCCGATCTGCACAAAAAGTGTAAAAGTTACCTACCGGGAGGAGGGAACTCGAAATAATCCTCGACGGGAGGAACCAAAAGAACCAGGTTGAGCAAGGTAGTCGTAGGTTAAACATAGGAAATGGGAGCAAAGTGATACAAATTCTGGTAGTGGGCAACCCCGAGGCACAAGTGAGACAAACAAGAAAGGTATAGAAGCGCAAACAATCAAGTCTAATAACTCGATGCTCAATCATCGTCCTGCGGCAGCATGTTAGCAATATTCGAGCAAGGGTGGGGGCATGGGAACTTACGAAGATTGAGAAGCAGTGTTGTAAGATAGTATCAATGACACGAACCTGCCAGGTGGCATCCGCGATATTGGGGGAGGTATGAGAACCCATCAGGGTCGGTCTGTAACTTGTCAGTTGTCATTATCCACTTTAATTACACAGAAGACCGGGCGCACCCAAAGCAGATAGCAAGATTGTTTGAACTCATTCGGTTGACATTAGAGTTTGCCTGGATCCTGTGCAAATGCTATATATGCGTGTCAGAAATTGGCCCAGAAGATCCTGATATTCGACAACATTAACCCACCAGGATTAGGATTCGCAAGGTGGCGTAATTAGGATCCGGCAATCTGTTAATCAGTTCATGTAAAGAATCTCGGCGCATAGTCTCATCATCGATGTCTGTCGATTGTATTAGTAGAAGCGCCTCCAAATCCAAAGAGTAATTAGTTTGAAGCTTGAAAGGCTAGGAATGACCTACGTGACGCATTGATGAAATCTTGATATAAGGCGTCCGTGAGGAGAGGTTCTGGCAAGTCACGGAAAAACTGTTTTAGGATACTGGCGACACTGTTGACATCGTAGAAAAAATCCTCTCGTTTTCTGAAATCCAAGGATGCAGAGTCTGCCCGTAATGTCAATATCACATATGTGTGGTCTCACAAGCGACCTTACCATTATCAAAAATCTGTTTTATCCGCTCAACATGCTTTCTTTCGCCGGAAAGTCTGTAGATTCCCTCAACATCCAGTCCATAAAGGTCTACGGCTTGGACGCATTGCAACACTACAATTGGGACAACAGATTCATCACGGGTGAGAAGCGTTTCAAGGGGAATTCCGAAAACCGGCTTAAGTCGAGGGTAATCCATGCCGTATTGAGAGTGAGGATATTCTGCATTGGGCATCGAGTGTTGGGTAGGTAAGATTGCCGCTTGTTGAACAACAGCTCCGAATCCTTGAGGTTGCTGTTGTAAGTCTTGTCCTTGGCTCATCATGATGTCACGGTGATCTGGCTGGTGTCCATGCATACCTTGGGGTTGGTTGGCCTGGTAGTTTTGAGACTGCATGGGAATGGACGAGGAGCTAGACGACATTACTGTACCGGGTGCTTGCTGGTTTAAACTCTACTCACTATGGTTAGTCAATGAGGCGACCTCTGGGAGGGATACATACTGGATGTCGCTCATATCTAACTCCCTGATTCATGGCTTGAGGTGGCACTTTGTTCGCTAGGTCCAAAACGAAACCCTCAAAGTCCTTATCGTTGTTGATCATGTTGATGACATCGCGCATGCTGTGCGCGCCACTCGATTCTGAACCATCTGTTTTGATAGGGCTCACGCTAAGGCCGTTGTGAAGGAGAAGCTTCTCATTAAATTGAGCTAAACACGGTCAGGTCAGCATGTAAACTCTATCGCAACCCCAATTCGTGCGGACGCACCGAATCGCTGAAGCTGAACAGTCAACCCAGCGTCACATTCTGCAATCATCTCGCGCAGGGCTTGTACAGCCTGTGGACGAAGAGAATTTACAGCTTCATGTCTATGCGTGTTGGCAAGCTGGACTCTACTCTGATATTCACTGTCCGCAGTTGCGACCTTGCGCTGGAGGTCCTCCTCATGTCGTTGCCCATTCCTGCTACCCCTCAAACTGAATGGCTTTCCAGAGCGGCGATCGCCAGATCGAACCCTATCCCACTCTTCCGCGGCAGTGTCATACTTGATCTTGGCCTGTGGGGATCAGCAGCGGCATCAGAATGGCGAATTTGAGGGGGAGAACCTTGTCCACAAGCAATTCGGCTTCATGAAGTTTCTTTTCAACTGTCAACCCAACTTGTTTCCAGTGTTTTCTGCCCCTCTCCATGTTGTTTGACAATTCCGTAAGGTCCTCATGCATCTGGTGGAGGGCAAGAGAAAATTGTATACCATTGTCAGCAATACGTTCATGGATTTGTGTAGTTTCTTCGAACGAGCGCGCATAGGTTCCCTGTCGGTTTTCGGGCCGTCTGATGCTCTCGTGGGTCGTTCGGCATATCTTTCTGAGACCTGCGAGCCGTTAGATCAATTGACGCGCTAGGGAGAGGGAGCATTATCAACCTTGCGCATGCTCTTCCTCCAAACTTGCCCGTCTCTTGAGAAATAAAGCGAAATCCTGGTACCAGAGTTAGATGGGTGCTACGCGCTTGACAATCAAGAGCCTTACTCTGCAGGCCGCAATGCTCTGCTTTAATCTGGTGAGAAGCGATGAGACGCCAATCTGTCATTTAATTAGCTCCTGAACGAGATTCCGGACAGAGAAGCGCTTACGTCTGAGTGCAGAATTTCATCAATCTTTCGAAGCTTCTCCTGCTCGGCTGAGGATTGAGTTGCTGGTGAAAGTGCCGGCATATCTTCACTCTCGCCTTTGGTTGAATAAGGTAGCGATGTGTTTGCAGGTGGAGGATGACCACCTGGGTTTCTGTGGAGGGAATGCACTGACTCGTGATATTGATCGGAGGTCATTCTGTAGCAGGAGCGGAAGATTGGACTTCGCGGCTTTTAAGCTTGGGGGCCCAGTTCGGTGGTGGTAGGGGGGAGTGGGCTGATGGATGTTGATTAGAACCTAGGGGAAATGGAAGGCGACGGTGCTCCGTGAAAGCGCTAGATATTAGAAGGCAGTTATTGTTCTTCGCCTAGACTATCCGCCCTGTGAGAGGAACAATTTTGTATGGTGTGGAGAATGCCGGTCGCCCAGAGCAAAGGTCCAGGGTTACCCTCCTACCAGCAGTACGAGTACTGTACGTACACAGCGCTGCACGCACATGCAGCACTCGAGCGCTGCTATACTAGACCGTGTGCATTACGGTGCAAGTACAAGTACCGGTGCTCGAGAACACAGGACAAGTCAAGCCTTTTTTTTTTTGTTACATACGTTTGACATTTCGCAAGGACTCTACTCACAGAACTTGTAAGGGGTAAGGAGATTGGCTAATCTCAGGGGAGATTCACCGATTGTCGCCTTGGCTAACGTTTGAAAGTTGATTCATCCAGGGTTGTGCTACCGATGGTGAATCTCTGGGGACGTTTCGGCGGGATCTTCAAGAATTGGCATAGAAGGTTCCAAGCCGGTGATAACGGTATCCCAGCCACGCATAGGGGCAAGCCTTTCACAAACGATATGTAGCGAATGTCTTCTACACGGATACCGGTGGACTGGGCCTGAGTGCCGATCCATGACGCTCTATACTGTGCAGTTGTCAATAATATTGAGACTACGGTATCGGACTCGTGTATGGCCTGCGGATATAATACAAGTACTATATATTGCGACCAATGGCGTTGACAACCTGGGCGGCGCATACAATAGGTATCTATCCCGAATTATAGACTCCCCATGTCATCAAGGAAGAACTCTCCCCTCAATCCCTCGTCGGAGCACTCTTCCACCAGCACCGGCACTTGTGCTAAACTTGTAGCCGTGCCCCCCCAGAGCCTGTTGGTAACCCTTGGCGCTCAGGAAATCCTCTTCATAGATAACGTCGTGTTGTACAGTACCATATTCCTCGCCATTGAATGCATCTCCTTTCAATCATCCAAGCAAACCAAACCAGGTTACGAACATTCCTTCCTGGGTTCGATCTCACGATAGAAAGACAGAGCAAAAACAATTGTTGATTACTGAAAAGGAAAAAAAAAACCCTCCTTTTATGAAGGTTTCCATAACGGTTTGCATATCCTATCTCATGCTTCACCTGTGGCCATGCATTCCACACCCAACGCTAACGTATCCCGCCCACGTAAAACAAATGAAAATGGCGACCGACCCCTAGACATCTTGACACCCCGAACGTGTGGGAGGGGGAAACTCTGTTTGGTGTGGTTTTAAACTCTTATGCCTATACAAACCATATACTTCCCCGGCGTCATGTCGAAACACAAAAGTTTTTACCTTTTTTTGTTTTTGTTTTCTTTTGTAGAACAAGGACATCAAATAGGGTCTCTCGTGTTTTCCCCATGGGGACTTTTGCTTGTTTATTTTATTTTTTTCCGGGGGGAAGAGTCTGGAGGAAGGCTCGTTCCGATTCAAGGCAAGATCCGTGGACGGTACTGTAATCCGTATTCGCACTTGTGCGAGTGCCGGTACTCGAATACATAGGAAACCCCCCGTCATTTTGCTCCAGAAATGCCTAATCTCAACCACCTACAACTCACCCAAAAACAGCATATACCTATCCTCGTGCAGCGTGTATAATATCATAGGTTGCGCAATTCCTGAAGTTTCTTCGGCAGTATCTAGAGATCCCCGCTGCTCTCGTATGAAACTTTGGTACACTGCTCTGATATGATAGAAGGCAGTTCGTCACGCACGCTCAGGCGGGCATCTATCATACCCTCCCCCCTCGATTAAAACCTACTCTTCGATATATCATATACCGAAACAACGGGTTTTCATCTCTTCACAGATATTATGCTTTCATCACTAAAATGTGACCTAGCAAGTGGGAACATAATTGGATAAGTTTGCAAAGGAAAGGTTTAGGTATCATATGATATTATGAAATATTTGTTCACAAAATCTCACTCGGAAGGCACTCTGTAGAGATTGTTGTCTGGATGTCGGGTATCCTATCGTTGGAGTCTGTGTTTGGACGCCCACCCATCGTGCCAAAATCCATCCAGTCGCCATGGCTACTGGGTAACTGTAGGATTGGTCGGAAAAAAAGGTCCCCCCCCCCGATTCACCCTCTGACCCTGCATCTATCACTGCTTTCCGTCATTAGAAGCAAGGTCCATTCTTGGTATGATACTTGTTGTCGGGTTACCTTCCCACTGCTAAATTCCTGCCACCGTGCTTGCTGGCCCCGTGCCGGGGGCGAAACCCAACCTTCACTCGACCATTTGTGTTCGGCACGAGGGCACCCCCCTCGCGGTGACTTAGACCCGCAATCAATCCCCAACGATCGTGGGTTTGTCGTGGCGGATGTTGACGAGACCATTCAATCTATCATATGATATCATAATATCATGCCTCCCAATTTTCCCTAAAATAACTCTCTTGGTCACACATCATCACTCACCCCCGCATTCCTTTCTATCTATGGCCCCTAAACACGACTCCCTTTTGTATAATACTTCCTCCCTAAATTGGAGAAGCTATTCAACCCCCACCCACCCTCTCGAATCTCGAATCCTGCATCGGGACTCCTGGTCTGCCCTGGTTCTCAAGGAGAGTTCGTTCGCTCGGGGAAAGCTCTGATATCCCGCGGAACACTCCTCCATTGTGAGCGGCAATATAATAGATATATAAAAACAATAATTATCATAATTCTAATGTTTGTCAAAACAGGAATATCTACAAGTCGCCGGTATTGAGTGAATTGATCAAATCGGGGTTGGCTTTAGAGAAATCCTCGCAGCGATCACCATACACAGCCAAGATGCGGTATTTGATTCATGAGAGGGGTGGAAAGAAAGAAGGGGGAATCCAAGTTTATCCAACCATGTCCTACTGCACAACACCCCTAATTATCGGGATGCCTTAACACTTCTCTAGGCCTCTACTGCTTCAAGTTCTTCCAGATGACGTAGGAATCCCAATCGCTTTTTTTTTATCTTTATTTTATTTTAGAAAGAAAAAAAAAAAGTAACAAAGCGATTGACGATGGCTTATTGTACAACAAACGGTCGAGCTTGGTATCGTTTCTCTTGAATTCTTTGTTAACCTTTGCTTCCAGCTCTTCAAATTTCATACTTATTTTGTCGAATTTCCTCCCCCACCACTACCACTGGCTCAGTTTTCCTTTCACCGGGCTCGGAGTGATAAAGTTTGCTGCAGTGATCCGAGCGGTCCGGGGGGGGGGGGGCCTGCCTACCTAGTCCTAGTATTTTCAATGTCACCTTGCACAAGTAACTCAAATTGGGAAACATTACAGTTGTTCTTGTAACAGCCCACTAATATCGTACTCCTACAGGTCGTCACCCTACTAAGCCGGCACAGTACCGTACTGTACTCGAGTATAGTGCTCACACCAACTGGATTCCCGGCGTCGTGACCAGTTTTTTCCCCGCACACTGCATATAATTATTCTACTGTAGTTCTTCCCTCTTTCTTCATGCTTCTTTCTTTTGAGAGTTTGTGGTGCGAGTATGAGATAAATGCTGTGGAGCATGTGAAATATGCAGGCATTTAGCAGCGGAATATTTGATTGTTTGACCTATCTCAAGATAAAACGACTGGCACAACTTTCATATAGCTGCCCTCATTGTGCATACCTGGAGCGCTCAAATTAGCGACGAGGAAGAAGATTCAGGGCAAGAGTATAAAGAAAAATAAAAGCCAAACAATAAAGAAGACGATAGAGCAGCATATCGCAACAACATGAGGTATTATACCAGCAAGTGATAATGCATGAATGACAAGAACTTGGGAGAATAAAGGACAAGCTAAATGTAAACTAAAACTAATGACCTGTTTGGGTGATTAGAATATTGGAGAGATTCTTGGGTGTTGCAACGCAAATCTAGGGTTTCTTGGCAATCTCTGAGAATTGCAATAGGGGGATTTCGCAATCAAGAATTCGGGATCTTTCAGCTTGTCGCCACAGCAACAGGTCACAAGTTAGGGCTCATATCCCATCTAAGCGATAGCTAGAGATAAAAATTCTGTTATCTAAGCGGAAAGATACCGACTTTTTTTTGGTGAGGTAAACAAGCACTTGGGATGGCAACCATGTACTAGAACACTGACAAACCACACAAGCTAACATACTTTTATCCCGACTTTTCGTAATATTTGCGAAATCCCACTTTTTCCAATCAGGCTATTGTCGCAGTAAACAAGCCGGTCACAACGATAGCGACCCCGAATTCTGGATTGCGAAATCCCCCTAATACGGTACCGGTGTGGGATGCTTTGGTGCGCTTCCCCTAGTTGGATGGTGTGTTCGACCGAGCCGTATCCACCCGTTTGCTGCGTGGTTGTGACCTTCCGATAAACTGGGCAATAGATCAGCCACGAGTTGACCCGGCAATGTATGTCTAAGTGGAACAAGCAAGGATGGGATAGACAAGAAGAAACCGTGATCAATAAAGAGAGAAAGGAAACATTGTCTATTGGGCACTGATCCCACGGAAGGCTGCTCTCTGCTAAACTATGGTACATTAAGACGGCTTTTATGTAGAGAATCTACATAGCGCTTTAAGCCTTCTTATACAAAGTTCTCGCCAATGCTACTTGTATTGTTTGATTAAGTGCCACACAAAAATAATAATTATGAGATTCTAATCTCTCGTTCACTGTTGCTCAATCCATGGATTACCAATCTCACGAATCTCTCTTGACATCCAAACGGGACGTAAAGAAACTGAACATCTTGAAAGATTATAGGCCCAGCTTTATAAACTAGGCCACATAGGCCGGCCTATCAGGAAGCAGGCCCAATCCCATACGGCCTATAGCTGGGCCAGGCAAGATCCCAGAGAATTTTGACAGGCGGGGCCCGGTTTTACTATAGCCTGACCTACCTGGCCCGCTGGGAACACTGTGAAAACAACGATCTTCACATCATCCCCTGAATTTGTGAGCCACCATCGGGCATCTGCCTTAAGGCGTTTGATGGGTTCGGAAAGCCCGGGTTTGGCGACAACAGTGGGGCAATCGGTGAGAGGAGTGCTAGGTGTAGGCATGCATGCTGCATCCGCTTATTTTGCCCTTGTAGCTCCCGAATACCTGGGAGCACCTTGACTCACTCCGTGGTGAAGGGTATTTCCTTCGTACCTTTCCTATGGTGTCACCCTTTTGTTAGTGGTTTCCTTTATCACTCATTACAAATTAAGGTGGGAGAATGGGTATACCTAGCTCGTATACTATGAATGAGTGTTTTCATATATGGTGGGAAATGATCGGAGAGTTGAGTAGAGGACGGATGTGTGGATGCCATAGGTAGAAGGGACTAGAAGTCTGCTGTCGTATTAGCATCTCTGGAGGGATTGCCTCTAGCAAGGAAGGTGTTTGTACTTTATACTTGCTTTGGTGGCAGGAACGTAAAGTCGGAGGAGATCGTTGTATGGTCTGGATAAAGCCTTTCCCTTACCGTAGGTAGGAAGAACAAGCAAAATACGGACCTGAGAATCCACGGACTTTTCCTCCCATTCATTTCTTCCCCCTCCCTATTCGTCTGTTTTCCCTAGTGTTCCGAACAGTCCGAGAGCCCGCAGGGTGACTGACGCTAGCAGTCCGTCTGGGGCAGCAAAATTCCAAGACAGCCGCCTTTGACTTGGACTGCGTGCCCTATAAGGCGAGGCGGTGTTTTTTGTGGGTAGGGATAGGACTGCGGGCCATGCCAAGGGCAGTGGGGGACTGTCGAAGATAGGGGGTTGGAGATAGAGATAGTGACCGGACTGAAGGACTTTACGGAGTGAGATGGAGTGGTTCAAATTTGTATGGAAGGGGCTAGGGAGTTGAAAGACAGCTTGGGGAAAAAGAGAAAGGAAAGCAAAGACAAGAAGCGAGGAGGTTTTGTAGGAGAAAAACTTCCGTGCCCCCCCGGGTGCATATACTGCTGCCTGCAAGTGGGATATCCAACAGGGACCGCTGGGGGCGGGGGGAGTGATGTTTAGTGATTCGGCCTCTCCGGTCTCTACTCCGAAATCTGGATAAATAAATGGAATGAAGGTGCGGTAGGAATCTCGGAGTCTAATTTGGGGGCGTGCCTGCTGCCCGGAAATGAATCTTCGGGTTTTATCTGCTGCCACTATTAATAACAAGCAAGGGAACATTCCACAATCCAAGGGAGCATTACCGGGTCAGTAACCATATCCTAACTATAGGATTGTGAAGAACCCATATTAAATGGGTTTGCGAGCGATTGATGGATAAAGTGGTGTGCCACCATGAGATGTACGTTTTAGTCGCATAATTGAAGGAAAAATGTGAAGGTTGGGCATGAGGGACTGAGGATAATTGTCCGAGTTTGCCATATACGGGACTCCCGGGCCTATAGTCCATCCATATCTTCGGCTGTCGGGAGTGGGGGGTCCGCTCAACCAAAAAATGACGGATTATGGCCCATCCTCCATCCCTTCCACTCCTAGACGGACGGACTGGGAGCGTTGGTTTGATGTCCGCGAGGGCCACGTTCTGGCTAGGTATTGGCTTGATTTTCTTATTCGAAGAGAGTACTTAACAATTTAAAAACTCTCCAGACGTTCGTGTGCCAACATAGGGGCCAGGAAATGCAAAGCACCGGGGGATTTTTTTTAAATACCTATAGCAATGGTAGGTGTCTGGGTGCGTTAGCGTGGTCAGTTGAAATTTCCCTCATAGGATAGAAGATAGTAGGGCATTCTCGTACTTTCCACCACGCCAAAGTAACGCTTCCAACAGTTTTGTTGGGAATAATGGAATAGGAGGTAATGATTGGAGAGAAGGGTTTTACCGAGTGAAGTGGAGTGGCTCAAGTGAACACAGGGGATTTGTATTAAGCGGTTAAAGGCCTGTTTGGCAAAAACGGGACCGTTCCGTTGTGAGAGTCTGGAACCGGCAGACCTGAAATCTGGCAAAAGCCAAGTGGGAAAAGGGGGAAAGGGCAGACAGGGGGTGACCGTTTCTGCTGTGAAGATAGCCTTCTCTCCATTTTGAAACGGGAGGGAAAAGGTAATTTGTATGGGTACCGCCGTAGTAGGGGGAACCGAATGGAACCGTTGTATTCAAACAGGACCTTAGGAGTTCAAGATTGTTTTAGCTAAGGAAAAGGAAGGGGAGGCTGGCGAAGACAAGAAGGAAGGAAGGAAGGAAATTTCATGGGGAACAATTTCAAGGTTTGCATGTCCGGCTGGTGGATACGCGTACTGCCGCTAGCAGATGAGAGCATATCCAACAAGTTTCTGTTGAAATGACTGACGATCGATTCATTGAGAGAGAAAGAGAGGTGGTGACCTCGGCTATGTGTACAGGGGAGACGCAGTCATGATATCCGAGGTTCACACGGCTTCACTCACCGCCGCATCTCCGCTACCCATCACCGCATCACGGCCGCACCATCGGCTCACGTACCAACGCCCTGCGGTCAACCATACAGGATATGGAAGGTCGCTCCAACAGTTTCGTGCAACCAGGAGACGAGTGATTATATGTGACCAGGGTGATGAATCGTTTAGGAGGGTAGCGGGGCTGTCCGCTTACTTTTAGGCTATATGCTCTCCTTATGTTTGCCCTTCTGTCTGAGTTGGTTTGTTGGTGTAGAGCTTGGATGTAGAAAAAAAATGTAGATTCCTGACCAGTCGCAACGCAGCGTAGTTCTACCGTGGTGGATAGCTTGTGCGATCGGCCTAGAGGACAAACTACGGCTATTGCATGTTTCCGCCTGACTTCAGCGTCAGAAAGAAGCAGCCTTTAACTAGCACGCCGGGATCCTTTCTCAATCGGACTGCGAGCTGGCAGGGGAGATCCAAGATGAGACCGCCACAGAATGGGGAAAGTATCATAGAGAGGGGTCACCGGTGGACTTGGGTCATATTCTGAAGATGCTACAGATTATCAAGTCCTTGGAGTTCGGCAATTTCAGCAGGCAGTGGGTCCAGGGTTAGGAGGTGTCTGACCAGTCCAAGGTAGGTCTTCCCCATGTACCGCTATCAAACACTGGCTTTGCACCCAGCATCGCATGCTAAACTCGTAGCTTCGCTTTAGCTGCGTCGTGACTTGCACCAGTCCTCATAAAGCACATTTATACGCAGAGGTGTTCTAGAGTGGTGTGAGGTAGAGTGTCCAATAAAGCCCCCCCCATTCACTGACTACCCCGAAGAAGCTCACAGGCCTAGGAATATTCGTCAGTAGAAGGACGCTTATTCGTGCAAGTGTGGGAAAGGGTCCTGCTGAACCGGTCTCCATCGGTGTAACAAAGATGATATTATTACTACATATCCCCTTGTTAGACAGATAACAGAACAAATCTAGATACTATACATAGTAGTTTAACCTTACTGCAGACCCCTGAGGAAAATTCCCGAGAATACTTCGGGAATGTGCACAGGGACCACCAGATTGGAAACCCCAATCCGAGTTCCTCGTTGGTGATGTATATATCTAGATTGCCTCGGCTTCCTTAGGCATTGAAGCGATCTTACCGGGGGCCGACAATCTATTAGACCTGTGAAAGCCTAGCCAAATGACACCCAGGTTGGGTGGGGAAGAGGCCTACGACGCAACTTTGAAAAGGCTAACGGCGTAGGGTGAAGGTAGACCCAAGTTCGGGATTCCTGCTTTGAAGACGAACCTGTTAGTCTGAATAGGTGTTGGGAGCAGATGAGGGCGGTCGTGCTATAGCGGTCTAGTTAGGATCAACAATATATTTCAAAGCTGGCGATATTGCCTCGATATGGGCACTGTTAGGGTGTTTTAATTGAATAAAAGGAAGCAGAGCAATACACTGGATAGTAAGAGGGATCGAACGAGCCAGAGGGGGATGGTGTCTTAAGCGTTTCGGGACGGGCATTCTATTCCTATTGGTCATGGTGCTATTCACCAGCAGGCCGGCCCGGTCCGGGGGTATCCATCTAACTGTTCAAGTCAGAATTTATGGATTAATTTGGCATAGGCTGTGGGCAGTCTTTCCGAGTGATGTCACCTGACGGACCCAGCTTACCTTAGAAACAGACATCAGGGAAGCCTCTAGGAAAGTAGTTTTGTAGAGCCGTTTGAAAAATTATTAGAGAAGATGGTTCTCAGGAAATATCCCGCTAAAGACCACTATTCCGAAGCGGTGCCTGTCATGTCACCCATGTGTTGCCTCCTCTAGCCATGCAGTATCATAGAAGAGAAAAGGGAGAGATAAGATCTTTTTAGAGGCTAAAGGTATACTATAGCCCATGAACAGTTTCGGTATTTCTGCGCAATATCCCTGGGCTCCGGAGACTACTACCTAAGTGAATTAGCATGACCTTTCAATCCTCAGGCATTAATCCCCTCTGATTGGGAATTATAATACTGACTCGGCCTGGTCGGGGATATCTGAATGCTTGGTCAAGGTGATTTATGTCTCGAGGACCTAGCGGATGTATTGAGATGCATTGTGAAAGCAATGATACCGACTGAGCTCAGAGTCATGGCACCATGACCAAGGCTATTAAGGGTTATAGAAATCATCCAATTATGAAAAGCCAGCAGTAGTAGCAGGCTAGAAGCAGAGGAGGACTGTGTGTATGGGAGTTTTCTTGCAACTGCTCGGCGAAAAATAGTGGGGAAATGCATATAATCAGGTAACTCAGGTAGAGCATGGCGCTCAAGACAGAGAGGGAAATGCAAGAAATGACCTGAAGCTGGCTAGCAGAATTGATAAGAATTTATGGTCTGAACTTTAATGGAGAGGATATACAACCAACCCCACACTAGGTGTGGTGCGAGCAATCATGAGTGATACTACACCCTAAGAGCTTCAGTCAGATCGAGGATCACCTGAAAGTTGCAAATTGTTCAATCCTATTAGGGAAAAAAGTCGGGCTATCTCGAGTCCAAGAGTAAGGCAGAATTTAGGGCATAGCTCCCCTTAATCTGGTAAATTCTAAACACTAAGCGGGTAGGCTCAGAGCTAGAATCTTAATCTAGGACCGACTAAGGTGATCACATTCAATTCTCAGAATTTAATGGCCAAAGTGGGATATCCGGGGGTAACAAGGGAGACTTGCAAGGGAAGAGTTTAAATTCTATGATAACCTAGAATCTCCAATAGCCCAACGGGGTGCTACGACGTTGGAGCGACGCCATTTCTTAAGGGGTAGTGTCTTTTGTTCCCTTAGGCCTCTGGGAAGGGCTGAACAGCTCCGCTTTTGCTGCGCTTCTCGCGCATTTTCCGGTAGGAGTTTTTGAACTAACTAGCACATGGTTCAATTATTTGAGACCCTACCACATCCGCATTGTGCTGTTCCCAAGTGTGATACATACACCAGCCTTCTATTTAGTCTTAGTATCACCATCGAATAAGTAGGGCATGAGTGCTAGTTACAGTACCCTACAATGTTATGTCAAGGCACCATCCCCCATCTCTTATTTCCTCTAATTTTCTCATTTGGCCTCCCTGTATCCTTTCTAGCCTTTACTCGACTGCATATCATACCAAAACAAAACCAGAAGCCCTGGTCAACCGTCATCAGAACACAATCACAAACATATCATACCTTTACAATGACTAACGAGAATAAGAAAACACCTTCCGTTGCTCCCTCGGCCCTAGAGATGGTTGAACAAGGTAACCTTACAGCTTGCGCTTCCGGTTTGACTGACGGGACGACTTATGACCAAAATGACCCTTTTATGGTAAGTTATTTTATTAAGAGGTGAAACAAACAATTTCAATACTAAACTGTCTGCTCCACAGTGGTCATGGAGAAAAAAACACTTAGTCCTCACTGCAATCTGTTATATGTCCTTTATGACAGATTTTTTAGCCGGATATGGAGTTCCAATGATCATTCCACAGGCCAAAGAATGGAAGCTTACCCCGGCCGTTTCCACCCGTTCCGTGTCTGGTAATACATTTGTGAGTTTGAGTGTTTGAAAAGGTAGCGCATTCACGTTTACCCGGTAATTAGTACTAACATTTCCCTTCAATCATAGACACAAGGCTTCGGAAGTTTGATTGCCGTACCATTTGCTCAGCGTTTTGGAACGTAAGTTTTTGTGCCCATGTATTATATTTTGTCTAGACCCCCCCCCTCGAGTCATGTATGGCAACTAATATGTTTATGACAGTTTACCTGTGATGTTCTGGAGCACTTTTGTGACCTTCATCATGACTATCGCGTCCGCCCTGTGCCCGGATGATTGGATTGGGTTTATAGCAATTAGAGTTGTACAGGGGTTTTTCGCAACGGCTGCACAGGTGCTCGGAATGACGGTCATTCAGGACATGTGAGTTCCGTTTGCTGATAGCCTTTCACTCGTGGTACCGCTGGAAAAGTGATTGACTAATCGTACCAAACTAATCAGATTCTTTTTCGAAGAGCATGCGAGGAAACTGGGCATTTGGGGGTGGTCAATTCTGATTGGTAAGAAATATTTGCTCTTGTGCAACTGCCTCTATTCCATCATTCCAATACCCGTAGTGCTGATATGATAATGTTTAGGCCCCTACTTTGGTCCGTTCCTAGCTTCGTTCATCATGTCCACACAAACGTGGCGTACGGCATTCTGGATTGTCTCTGCCCTCGTTGGACTCGGCCTGATCCTAATTATATTTTGGATGGACGAGACATCCTTCGATCGTCTCAATTACGGCAACAACCCACAAAGGCCTAAAACATACTGGAAATACAAAGTACAAACGTTGTCTGGCATGTACGGTTATCGTGCTCAGGGGAAACCGACCCTTTTGCAAGGGTGCCTTGAAGTTTGGAAAGTTTTTAGTAAACCTCAATTCTACTCCCTCTGTTAGTTTCTCAAAATTCCGCTCGTCCACTGCTATAACATGCTAATTCCATAGTCTTTTATCATGGTGCAACATTCATGTGGTCTGTTGGGATCAATGGAAGTCTAGTTTTGTTCCTCACGCCTCCTCCACCCAAAGGCTATGGGTTTGACAGTATCGGCATTGGACTTATATATATTGCCCCTATGGTCGGTGTAGTCCTCGGGGAGTTATGGGGACATTTTTTTAACGATTTCATCCAAGCTCGCTCTATCCGCAAAAACAAAGGCTCCTTCGAACCCGAATCACGTCTCTGGGCAATATATTTCTCCACCGTTTTCACTGCCGTTGGCCTTGGACTTCTGGGAATAGGACTACAGAACCTGTGGACTTGGGGGATTATTGCGCTGTTGTGGGGGACATACATCTGGTCTTTGATGATTAGCACGGTAGCAATATCTGGTAAGCTGTCCCTGAAGACTGTGATGTGATCGATTTTTAATGCTACGCAATTCCAGCCTATACGCTCGATTGCTTTCCGAAAAATTCCGCTGCGGCATCAGCCCTCCTCAACTTCACCCGTGTTCTTCATGGCTTTCTTGTGCCATTTTTCCAGAACAAATGGGCAAATGCCGTAGGTGCGAACTGGTCCTTTGGTACCCAGGCAATTGTCTGTGCTCTTGCGTTTGGGATCATTCCCTTGGTGCAAAAGTACGGCAAACGCTGGAGGGAAAAGAGCACTCTAAGTCCGGATTTTATCATAGTTACCAAGGTTGGAGGACTGCCCTGAAGGGGCCACAACTCGGAGTTTTTTTGCTAAATGCACTTTCAACATGATTTAGATTTCTCTCACCCCTGTAGTAAGAACTGTTTAGCTACCGGTACTCGATCTCTATCTCTATCTTAATTCGCCCTCCTACGTAAGCGCCCTATAAGTATATCGGCCGGCCACCTTCGCAGTGACGACGTGTTAAACCTCCCTATATTCGATAAATACGAATTAGTGATTTTAGTGTTGACCAAACACCCCAAGAGGAAATCCTATTGACTGATTAGAAGCGGAATATTAGCCACGTCAAGGGTTCGAAAATACGTTGAGGGAAGCTCACTGGTGTCCCTGATCCACTAAAGCTTGTTAACTCTTAAGCTCACTATGATGGTCTGGATATTTCTGGCTTTCCGTATGTGTCTAACCGCAGCCCTCCCCTCCGGGCCGCAATTGTTTTATCGCCTAACTTAATCCAAACAAAAAGAGCGTCGGAAAAGTGTAGGTGTGATTTGCTTCTGCACCTTAGGCAAGTTTTCTGCTTCAGTAACTGGCCAGGGATCCTCATGTGAAGCCTGTTTTTTCTACTTGTCGGCGCTTCCCCAAGGGGCACACCAGGTCGGGATGCAGGGCTTCAAGTGAGGGAATGGGGGTTTCGTGAATCCTGTCCAAACCGTCCCAGTACGTGCACGAGTGGGCGATATGCAGAAAAGGCACCCGCACACTACCACATCGTGATCATGGCGGATTGAACTCTGAGGTGGCACTGGACGGCAGAGCGGGTGCGGGATAACGGGGTGGAGAGGTGGAGTGGCCTAGAATCAAAGGGTAATTTTCCGCGAGCCCGAGCCACGTATGCATGCGTTTGTGAAACTTGTGCCGCATAATGGCCATTCTCTCACCGATCTTGCACATTATCAGTGGCGCGTATGAGACGGTGTCGAGAAGCGTCCTGCGTCTCGGGCTCTCCGTCGAGGTCGGCTAGATTAGTGTTGTCTGCCGGATGGCGCAAAATAAAGACACGGAACAAGAGCTACAGTAGAAGTGAGACTGGACTGAAACAGAGCCACATACGGTAGGAGAAGCGGTGCTAAAATTCGATCAAAAGGGCAATAACCCGGGATCGGCTTATTGGTGACCCAAAGGAACCTGATCATGACTGAGGGTGTTAACCCCCCGCCGTGAGTCGGATGGAATACGCTACTGAAGAGCCAGGAATGTGAACGGGTGAATTACACGCCAGCTCTGTAGGAAAAAAATAGGCTTAGACCATTGGCGTAACCTATTCTGCAAACATTCCGCCAACTCCACGACGATATTGTAAGTCTAGAGCTAATATCAAACTCTCAGCAGCCGGCTTGGTTTAAAGGCACTACCGATACAAAGGCTCAATCACAGACAGGAGTTTGGTGGGAATTCTTCCCGCTCTTCGGGGTCGGATCTCCTACTCCGGCAGCGGGATGGGGGAGCTCTTGATGGAAGACTCTTGCAGGTGGTCGGGGGCACCGGCACCTACCAACCTTACACTAATTGTCGGCTGAGCACACCTTTTCCGATGATCCTCTTGATCCTCTTAGTATAAGTCCTCGATTCGAGTTCCTCACTTCCTCGAGCCTTTACCTTTTGTTAGTCATTTATCTTTGCAGTCATTTGAAGGCCAGATCGTGTAACTTATCATAAAATATCCCATAGTGTTAGCATTAAGGGCGCTAGAGAAAAGTGCAGAGTGCACATCACGGGATCGAGTGAGAGGCCATGCCGCGGCCCTAGACGAACAAAAAACCTTGGTCAAGAGATAGAATTCGATTGCTTGATCCGATTGCACGATCACCAAGATGTAACCACCAACTGGAAAATGAGTAGCAAGAGATAGGTATCAAGCTTAAGGCTAGTAACGGCTAGCCCTAGGATTTGACGATGGCCCAACCTATAGAATCTCCGGTGGCCGAATAAAAATGCTGGCATTGGTCAATCCGGGAGGGGTGTGCGGGGTTTTTCTCTCCAAACGCCGATAAGGGCTACCCGTTTATCCTATTATTCTCCCCATGTTGGTGGGAGGAGATCTTACAGGCGGAAGGTGAATTTAGGGTGAATTTAGACGGGCCCCAATAGCCCGATGAGCAGTGGGGAGAGAGACCGTGTAAAAAAATATTAATGGTTCCAGAGCCTTGCACCGCATAATCGAAATCGCTGGCGAAGTGAATAATGTCACGAGAGTATACCATCGATTCGATGCACAAATGTAGTAAAATATCCTGGGGGCCTGATTAGGAGGCCTCAGAGTGAGAGGCTGCACCTATACACTAGGGAAACCCAGTCTCTGCTTAGCGGAGCTACAAAAAGGATATGCCGAGTGGAGGGCATCCCGCCGGAATCTACAAAAACGGGCGCAGGACGGTCGGTACAAGTGCAGGATGTAAGAAAAGGAATACATAATCCTTACTGTACCACAGACATTGAGCAAGCTAGCAAGTCTCGAGAACTAATTGGTTATTAAGTGAGTGTAGCTTATTGTGTATTTTCCCTCTCTTATTTTTATTCCCCCACCACCCCATTTCTCAGACTCCCCCTCATTCGCCGGCCACAAGCGATGTGCCAGTTGTCAGTTGCTCAAGAAAGGCCGAGACTTTGATATAGTTGTTACCCGGGTGCTTCAGTAGGATTCCGAAGTATCATATATAACTTAACATAGGGACTTTCTCGGCAAGGCGTTATTTCACAAGCAAGCACTCCCCCACTTTTATACTCGAAATCACTACATCCCCTTGTTAAGTGTACCGGTACTACCAGACCTCCTCCTCTCCTTACTACACTACTAGCACAACCCCCCCCCCCCCACACACACATACGAGGCTGTTAGCTAGCCCTCCCAAGCACCCTCGAGGGAATTCCAAAAAGAAACATACGTGCCCTCTTCTCAAATTCTACGCCTATAAACGAATAAAATGCCCTTATCACTGTTGGATCTTCCAAATGAGATGGCGCTAGAAATCGCTGACGAGCTATCACCCGGCGACATCAGCTCCTTGATGCGGACTCACCCCCAATTCACCTACCTTTTATCCCCGGCACTCCTAAAGTCGGCCTGTAGTGCAAAATACCGAAACTACGGTAGGGCGGCGCTATTCGACGCAGCAAACCGAGCAGACCACTATGCAATCAAACAGTTGATACGCTACGGCGTCCTCGATCACGTTGGCAGGGGAATTCTTGTCGACGCCCTACTCTGGGTGAATGAGACAGGCATACGCACCATGCTAGAATGCGGTATCGAAGCAAACGCCCTCAACGAGGACAACATGACGCCTCTGTGCGCGGCGGCGATGAGCGGCCACATCTCAGCCATGCGTTTGCTCGTTGCAAGGGACGACATCGATATCAATGCTAAATCACAATGCCTCATCAAAGATACGGTATTGCACCTTGCTGCAGTTGGTGGGCATGTAGACATCGTACAGATTCTGTTGAGCCGTCCTGAGCTCATCCGGGACGTTAGGGATTTGTTAGGCTGGTCGGCGCTGCACAGGGCCTGTCGAAATGGCCAGTCCGGAGTTGTCCAGTGCTTACTTGAGGATGGGGGCTTCACGGTTACCACTCCGGATCGACACGGAGACAGTCCGTTACACCTCGCAGCCGATCACGGCAATGAAGAGGTGGTCACATGTCTACTCCAGGATCCTAGAACTGCCGTCAACCAGCCCGGGAATTGGGGCCGGACAGCACTACTCGCTGCTGTCATTTCCCGAAATCGTGAAGCCGTTCGAGCCCTACTAAACGACCCCCGGACAGACGTCAATGCTCCATGCGACACTGGCTGGACTCCACTCATTTCCGCCATCAAAACCAGGGATTTCGAATTGGTCCGCATGTTGGTAACCCAAGGCAGAGATATCGACCTGGACAAGAAGACCCTTGACTCAGCGTCACCGTTGCATGTCGCGGTGATTTTTGGGCAGTATGATACGGTGGAGTTACTTCTAGATCACGGCGCAAACCCCGACGTTGAGGACCATCGTGGGGATTCACCCTTTGTACGTGCTGTCAACGGGGGCCATGAGAGAATTGTTAAGCTCTTTCTCTCGAGGGGCTGCATTGACCTGGAAAAGTTGGACAATTCCAAGATGTCGGTCCGGCTTTTCAGGGAGAGGTATATTCATGGGATTGTTAAGACGTTGGAAGAAATTCTTGGTTTGGTTTAACAGGGTCTTCAAACAATCTAGGAATCTATCCGCCATAGGTGAGATTCCTTTACGGGCATAATGCACGCAGGATTCGTGACATGGCTATCATTATTACCTTTCTCTACTCTCTTTAATCTTCCCCTTTTTTACTTCCCCCCAAAAATAAAAATTTCCTATTGTTACAACGGGCAATCTATACAATAGAGAGGGTTATGGCCAATACTGTGAGGATGGTGATTTTTAAAGGATTTCTTTATTTTTATCTTCAGCTTCAGAAGGCGGATAGACACGGAAATAGTCGGCAGGCGAGCTAGTCAATTGTGTGGGTTACTGTAACAGCCACAAAAAAAGAAAGAAAGAATTGCTGCTTCATTTGCTTATTCACTTTTTAATCTTTCTTTTCGCTCCTTTACTGCTATTTACTGCTAGAATACTCCTTTTTATCATTATTCCTACTTTATTCGCAAACCAAAAGAATATAAAAAACATTCATTGGCCATAAAACCTTTTTTCTCTCCTCTTTCTTTCTTTCTTTTCTCAACGACGGGATGAAAGAAAGGAAGAAGCGAAAGACAAAAGTACCCAGCATTAGCTCAAATCCCGCCCGCCCTATATTACCATACGGGACTGTGCTCCCCCCTCCCAATACTTTATACAAGTACCGATTAAGTTACATTATGATAACCAAGTATCATAGGTAAGTTACGGCACCGGGGTGGGGTATGATACCGGTAGGGCGGTAGACATACTTGTACCGTAGCGGGGGAAATAGACTCGAGTGATAATGAATGCTAAGGTAAGGGTTTTACTTTTTCTTTTCTCCATCTCGTAATATCACATCACATTGTCATACTTGAGAATTTAAAAGCGCCAAGCATTGATTTATATTATAATACCTTCGATTGGTTGGTCGGTTGGGGAGGAGAGCTTGGCGTTCAAGTATCATAGCCTAGATAATTACTTGTAAAACATCGTGTTGTGCCGAATAAAGAATAACTTAAGTGCAGTTTTTACATGGTAGAGGCTTAAGTTGGTGGTGGTGCTGGTATGGTCTTGGTCCGAATTGTATAAGTAGGAAGCGGCACAAAGTGTAGTATAGTACTGTAACTGCCCATTGTTTGTCTTTTCTATCAAAATATAGTGAGAAATATTTATGCATGATGAGATGTTGCTGTTGTTGAAGTGGCTATCCGTTTTCGTCGTTTTGTTTGCATTTGGATTGGATTAGGCTTGGCGTGGCTGTGGGGCTGGTGGGATGGGAGGGGAACGGAAAGGTGCTTTCGGGGGGGGGGGGTGGCTGAGTACGATACAGGGACTGTGTAATGCGGATGATGATTAGAACTTTTCCTAGATTCCCCAATTTGGCTTCTAGGGAGGAGGTTTACCAGTATAGTTGGCCCGGGGGCGGGGGACAAGCATTCCCTTGGGGTGGATTTCTATTTTGCTTCTTCATTTAGGGATTCCCCAGCTTTCTTGGGAGCGTAAGAATATTTTTATAGAGATATTGTTATAATGGCAAAGTCCCATGACCGTGTTAAACATAAAATTTCCTCTAAACAACCCAGATGGGACTCCAGAAAGGCCCTAACAAAAATGTGTAAACCCAATCATCCCAACCTCCTATAATATAATAATAATGATACAATCATAGCTAAATAGCATCAATCTCACCCCCCTCCCCCGCTAAAACTTCCCTCTCCAACAACACCTCCCCGACCTCCCTCAGCAAGCCACGAAGCCGGCCCTCCAGCTCCTCCCTCCGACGAACGTTCTCCTGCAACCGCTCGATCTCCGCTTTATACTTCTCCATGGCGTGCAGTTCTGCCCACTTCTGTCTCCGCTCTTCAACAGCATGCCGTCGCTCCGCGGGATCGGCCGTGCTGGACGGCTTGGTTAGCGGCTGGAGGGCCGTCAGGCGCGCGGTTGTGATGGCGAAATAATTGTTAAGCAGGTGTAGCTCCGACTGCGCGTATGTGCGCAAAGAGGTGAGCGAGGTTTCGCTGTGGGAAATTGTCCCTAGAAGGGAGACGTAGTGGTGCAGTGCTGGGGAGTTTGGAGGGCACAGGAGGAGCTTTTGTTGACCGGGCTGGGGGAGGTGCTGTTAGCGCGGTGAGCGAGGGGGGAAGAGAAGAAGGGGAGATTACCATTTTTTTTGTGCTAGCAGGAGGTCTGGTTTTGAAGATAAAGGCCCGGCCTTTTCAGGGAAAGAGAATGCAGAAGGGAAGATTAAGATTAATCCTTAGCGGTGAAAGAAGTGAGCTGAGGGCAAGAAACCTCAGGGGGGCTCTCTTCATAGATATATACTTCATGATTCTTGGCAATAGGAGACGCTTGTAGTTTTGAAGCAGATTCGAGACGTCTCGAACATGGAAACACCCCTAAGGGGGTAATAGGGATGTTGGTATCGTTACCAGGAAGGGGGACCAAAGCTGACTCATGTATTAGTCATTTAGCCCCCTCTCCGTTTTGGGTCTCGAGCAGGGAATGGGTTAATTGTTGCTTATTGGAAAAGTGGGATTCGCAATGACTAGAGAAGTCTATCCAGTTGTCCTGACTTTGTTAAGTTTAGTTCTAGCCTGAGATACGGTATCCAAAAAGATATTGCATTCCCCAGGGATTTCTGGCTTGTTTTAGTTTGTAATCCGATCCACCATCTCCAAATGCTAAGGGAGACGCAGTCCACTGAAGCCCACACTAGGTCCGAAAGCCAAAATTAGTTCAGGCAGTCACCCGAGGTCTGGTAATGTCGCCAACATTATGGGCTGAGATAGGTCCAAGGTAGGGGTGGCCCGGGGTGTTTTTCTTTCTTTCAACTTTCTCTCGCTCCTCGCCCTCCGAGGGGTGTTCAGTTCGGGAGGTTCAGATATCTTTTTCACAATGCCCAAATCCTTAAGCTGTTGTCCCACCTCCTTTCTTCCGAGCTCTCATCATCCGCGCCATTGCCAGGGCCGCCTAGCTTCCTGGCGCCCGAGCAAGTGGCCATGACCACGCCCCCTGGATGAATTGCAGCACTGCTAACTACATCGTCATGAGCTTTCCACTCAAACGCCTTCTCGCCCTTCCCGCCAGCCTCCCAAACTCTAACCATCTCGTCAACCCCACCGGATACCACTTCCCCTCCTAGCGAATACGCGATATCAACCCCTATCCTTTGATTTGTCTGCGCCATCCTCCCTTCAAGGCTCTCCACCTTCTCACCAGCAACACGAACATCGTAAACGGATATCACATCACTCTTCCTCTCGACAACATGTAGATATCTCCCACATTTACTCCATAACAATTGCGTAATCCCACCACCTTCGCCATCAACTGTGAACACACCAATGGTGCTTCCACTACCGCAGTTGTCATAGAGCCCCACCTGCCGGGAAAGTGTTCCGGTAGCAAGAACGCCATTGTCGATAGCTAAGGCCGAGATAATCCCCTTCATAGTCTCACTGGTCTGCGCGCTCCGTCGTGTCGGGATCGTCTTAAGATCTAGATATGGCCCCTCACCGGGCCGCTGAAGGTCAAAGAATGATATCTGGGAAGTGGCTCCAACGATAAATTTGTTTGTGTCTTCGGGGGTGAAAAGCATTGACTGCGGGGAGAGGTACTTTTCGGTTTGGGGGTTGATGAGGGGGTAAGATGCGCGGGTGTTTGTCATGAGAAGGTCGTGTAGATGGATCGGATGGTCGCGAATGGACTTCAGGAAGCAGCAGGTCGCTGGGTCGGCGAGGGACATGGAGGGGTAAATCGTGGCGCATGATATCGGCTCCGCGGATGCGGTTTGCGAGTACGGTGTCAGGGATTTCGGTTCATCGGAAGGGTCGAGAAGATCTACAGGCCTTTTTCTCTCAACATGGAGGGGTCAGCATGGAATCAAGCAAGATGGTTCGGTGAGGATAGGAGGATTATCATTACAGGACAAACGTGCGGAGAATGTTGTCCTCACTGTTGGTAAGGACACATGTTCCATCCGGGGACCACTGCGCGCTCTTGAAGAGATTACTCTCGTGTGGGTTTCCTAGGCCTGACCATTTCTGTAGGGGCAATTCCCTTGCAGGAGTTTCGGCGACAGAGCAATTGTAAGTTGTTCCTGTAGAAGCGACAAGTTTTGGTGGTTTTAAGAGGGACATTTGGAGTCGGGATAAGGTGTGTAGCGGGTGCGGCTCTTCGGAAGCTTAACGTGACGCCTGGGATAGTCTAGCTCCCACCTTAAACTAAGCACCGGCTAAGACTACTCGAGTATTATGATATATTTTCGGGAACGACCCCTGCGTGCCAAAGTTTAATTTAAATTTAAATTTATTAGGCCTTATCCCACACGCCACAAGAAGCAGCATTTTTCTGTCTTTCTTTCTGCAGAATTTTTATTGCAAAGCTAATGAAATATTCCAACATTACTTGTATCATACGAGTACACCTTTCCTATTATGATATAACGCAACTTGCAGGCCTCCAGACGGATTTTTGTTTTCATCAAATGGCCAAGAGGGTAGCTGCTGTCTGAATATGACTTGTTTACTGTATGGTACTACTAGTACTCTTTGGCTAAAGACCCTTCTAACTTCCGAAGAGCGAAAAGAATAATACTATTTTCAGGAAAAATCGTATTTCTCCATATTATTATTGTGACGTACCGTACTGTATGATACCGAATAGGCCCTTAGTTGAAATCCTGGCTTCCCGATTTACACAGCTGTATTACTAGCAGTGCAATTATTAAATCTCCAAAACGGGGCTCCACCAATCTCCGGATTACGTTCATGCCAATTGACCCCGTTAAATCTGGGGAGTTAAGTTAGGGAGGGACTGCGGATATTCACATTGAGTGCAATAGCTACATGATTGATAGGCTCACGACAAAACTTACTCTGTCGGTGGAGAAGACCGATACTGTCATTATCTTTTCTCTTTCAACCCAGACGGTCACACTTTTTCTCCTCCTCCCCCCTCTCTGAAGGAGATATATAAGAGTGGACCCGTCCTAGAATTCAAAAACCATAGATTTCCCGGAAACAACCCTCATAATATTATCACTCGTCATTGAGGTATAACAAAGAGGTTCAAGACACCTATCTGAAAAAAGAGAAAAAGAGTCAGGGCGGAACACACATCCGTCACGGCAATGTACAGTAGGGTGCGTCCTTCAATTGGGTCGGATACTCATATTATGGGCATCATATCTTTCATTTCCAACACCCGGTATTTTGATATATGATACGGTGAAATTGCGTTTTGGGTCTTGTTGAGGAAGGCTATTTCTCTCTCACCCCTCCTTACTGTTACGATCGCAATCTTTGCGGGTGGAATTGGCAGCGAGAGAATTGGGTTCAAGTATTGGAAGGATCGATGTGCGCTTGTGGGTGGTGCTAATGGTGTTGTAAAATCATTTGCTTTTGCAGGTGTCATACTATGTATGTCAGAACTGAGATGATAGGGATAACAGCTGGAGAGGCGCGATATCAGGCGAAAAAAGAAAAGAAAAAAAACCCTTGCCGAGAGCTACTCGTACTCGTACAGGTCTTTTGAGAGATCTTGATTGTGGAGTGTATTTGTGAGCGTTTCTGCAGGGGCTGGATGTGGCTGGCTGGGGATGAAGTCTTCGTGCAAGCCCACCCTACGGGTGCATTACTGCAGCCGGATTAGGGAAATATTAGCTAATTAATCTCCTACACATTTTTCCCTTTCGATCTATCATACCGGTATATCTCTTGGCTACGGTACCGTACTACTAGTACCAACGAACACCGCTTCTCTCCTCCCAACGATTGAAATCAACACCATGGTTTTTTATCGTCACTTTCTCCCCTCGCACTCTTAGTGAGCTGCACCCTCCGCACTCTTCGTGAGCTGCCTCCTCTTCGGTCGCGTCGCTTCGCTTCAGTTATCTTTGGTTCTCGGTTGCGTCGCGTTGCTTCTGTCGTACTTTTCTCCCCTGCCTCATGGTGGGTTTCCTCCTCTCTCGGGCGTCTTCCCTCGTCAATGGGTCGGTCGCAGTTTCGGGTTATCGTCGAAGTAGTGGCCACGGTGGTCCTGCTGCCTGATATCGCACTCCCTTCTGGCACCATCGATCGGTACGGTCGGCTCTTCGAAAAGTCGTGATCCTGTTATGGTCCTTCCTCCCTCGCACTTCTTGGGTTGTTTACTCTCGTGTCCCGTGTCTCGTTCCCATCGCTCGGTTACAGCTATCTACACTCTCCTTGGAGGCATCCTGATGCCACCCCCTCCCCTCACCGTCCACCTCCCCGTGGTGGCGTCTCGGCTCCTCCGTCGTCGTATTGCACTATCTCGGTGGCTGAAGTTGGCCTTGGTCCCGGAAGTAATGTTGGCTCGCGTCAGCTTGTTTAAGACGTTTTTGCCTCCCCCTTGCCATGCTTTGGTTTTCCTTACGGGTTGCTTTTGTTTTTCTTTTGTTCGGTTGGAACACGGCTAGGGTTTTCCTTTCATTTCCTCCCCGCTTTGTTGTTTAGGATTTTTGCTAGTTACATGTAGTTAGTAGATTTTCTTTTCTTTCAGGGTGGCTGGCGTGCGGTTGGTCTCAGACCAGAGAGACTTGGGGTGTTTGTGTTTTTTTCCTTAGGCCGGTAAGAGGGGGTCTCACAGAGGGTTTGTTTACGCCATATCTCACCGATGCATGCGAGTTCTTTGTCCCTAGTTAGCTTCGCCCTATCGGGCTCAGCCGAAAACAAACGAATACATGACTTAAACAAAAAACAAAAAAACCGTACTACTAGTAGTTCCTGTGCAGCCTTCTCTCCAATGATACGGCAATAGCCCTTGACTAGACTGACCCAAAAAATGTAATCTTAGTGGTCTCGGCTGGTATCTCCTCAGAACCTTTCCCCCTTGCAATTCTCTTGATGCCACAAACATCCAAGGCCCCGAAACGGCTATCAATCACGAACCCTCGGGGTGTCTCCTCAGTAATCCTACGGCATGCATAGCGTTCCTAGCCGTCGGCTCAGGCGCAGGTTCCCCTCCCACACTCATAACGTTGTCTAGTGTTTACACCTTCGCGGTTTGAGGAACTATCAACTTTGTGCGCATTAGCTTCCGCAAAGTGCTCCACAGGCGGGGGGAGAGCGTCGCATCCCTGCCCTTTAAGGCATTGTAGCACCCATGGCATATACGAGTACTCTGCGCTGGCTGTCGACGTAATTCTGGTGCTATTTCAGAGTTGTATGGTACCGCTTTTACACCAAAGTTTGCTGTAGGGGATTTCATTGTAGGATTAAGTTGAAGGATAGGGACATCTGGAATGAGGAGAGGGTGGATCCAGCTCTCTCTCTGGTGATGGGCAAGCAAAAAGGCGCCCTTGGCGTGAAGGTGCGCAGAATGTAGACGGCCTTGGAATGCGTTGTCTTCTGCTGTTGCAAATGATATGCGAAGCAAAGTGCAAATAAAATATGTAGCACTGCTCAAAAATAAGAAAATTGTTCAGTACTGCACTGTGCTCGGCGTTCAGTAAAAGTCTGAAACTGATACCAAATCCTCCCGCACAAATCCGATTCCCTCCGGTTATCCGCGTGGTCGGGGTTGGGTTATCGAGGGGGCTCCAGATAGAGATGGAGAAATACCGTATTGCACCTTAGCAAAAGTAACCGAACATTGCGGGTGGAGTCAAAGGGTCATCCCTCGGAGGAGGTTTTTGTCGAACAAGGGCTACAACGCCAGGGATATTATCAATTTTCAAGGGTGTTGGGTGCACATAAACCTACACTCCCAAAGAATATTAATTTTAAGAGCACCATCTTAAAAGCGTAGATGGCATAGGATAAAATAGGATAAAATCCTCCAATAGTTTGGTTTCTTATCTCGCTTGTGTAACCAACAATCACAATAAGGCAAACAAACCCGCCTTTGATTTTGAATACAATAGCTTCACACCCCGACCAGTGCTAGTGTTCGTGATAGTGCTATATCCATTCTCGTCATCGTCGGAGATCTCGTAGTACAAATCTGTAGGAGAGGCCGGAGGAGTGAACTTGCGTGGAAGTTTTGAGGAAGATATCTGATCAAAGACTGACCAATAAGGAGTTGTAATGAACAGAACCGGGAGCTGGGAATGCTGCAGGTATGATTGCGCTAAAAGTTCCTTGTACTTATAACTATCGAAGCGGGGTTCAGGGTAATAGTGGGAGCCAAAGAATCTTCGTTTTAACCCTTCCCAAGGCGAGAAAAAGCAGATTCAGACGATATCGCAGTGGTTAAGAGTAACGAATGGTATGCAAGAGCGAGAGGCGAGAACAGGGGATTCGTAGGCCTTGGCTGGAGGTTGTGTGGCGGGGCATATGATGCGTGTGTTGATTCAGCCACATTTCAGTCCACGTACTGTAGGGTACTGTAGGTACGGTATTCTGGAGCTGGGTGCTATGAAAATTTGGCCGACAGCAGGGTAACCGTAGCTCCGCAATGCCTACCGGTATTTAAGCAAGCAAACCTTCCTTCCCACTTCCCCTTTTCTATCCTTGCTCCCTCAACGCCCTCCGTTCACCTTCAGTCTGCGTTCTTACTTTTTGTTTGCTGTTTATTGACAACGTCCTCGACCGTCAATGTTTTTTTTTTCTTTTTTCTTTTTGTTTCTTAACACAGCCTCCCCTCCCCAAACATTCTCTCTCTCATAATGTCCGATAAGATTTTCACACGTTTCCTCGCGGCTGCTAAGGTTAAAGCTCAGAATAGTTACCGTAAGTTTTCGTCCCCCTCTCGACTACATAGCACACTAACCGATTATTTGAGTTTTTACGGTAGTGATTGAGGTAATTAACTCATGTTTCTAGATTGGAGCCTCAAGAATCAAACCCTCGCCTTCAGAGGGTTAATGCTCGGTGGAACTATGGGAGGCACTGCAATTATTGTATACGACAATAGACAAGGAAATAGGAATGTGAAGAAGGACAATGATGAGAAGTACGGGGAATCTTGCGGCTATTTCAATCAGAAGGAAGGGGAATCTCACCGCTATTTCAATCAAAAGTTTGACTCTTTCGATGAAAGGCTCGCCGACCTCAAAAAAGCCGATAACACAATCCAACTACTTATGCTTTCCCTCGCGACCAGTGTGCTGAAAGGGATCCAGGGGGACACAACCGAGATTGAAAACTTGGTCAAAAATCTTGAAAAGGCTATGGAATGCATGAAGGAGGGTGGATGCTGATTGAAACTTTAAGTGGGGACAAAAAGAAAAAAAAGTGGGCAGAGTGTATCTAATGTCCCCTAGTTTTAATTGAATTTGTTAATTGTTTACCTATTTTCTCTCTGTATTGACTATCTCCGCGTGGGGTTCCGATCTCCGCATGAGGGGGCCATGGCCATCTCTTATGGGGATTTGGGCCCTGCCCGGAGATAGTCGATATGGCAAGGAGGTATGGTAAACAAATTTTTTTTTTTCTTGGCAGTGACTGTAGAAAAACACAAGTGGAGACGAAGGTATTGGGTTATGCAGAGTAACCCCACCGGAGGAGCCTTACAACTTTCCATCATGCCTCCCAGCCCGAGCCGCGCGTTTAAATAGTACAGCCTCGTGGAATAGCCTCGAGGTGGACCACTTCATAACCAGCATCACAAGCAGGCCAGCGTCAGGGATGCCTGAAGTGCCTCGCCAATTTCAATACCTGTAAATTCTTTTACGATTCGCCATCTCAGGAAGAGGTGGTACAGTAAGAAATTGACAATTCACCATCTTGGTTAGGTCGCAAATCTCGGGATTCAGCGACAAAGTTTCTTGAAATGAATTAGTACTTTCCTAACACGGTTTAGCTCGAGTGCTTTGGCCTTGTTTGATCTATGGTACGAGTACTCGTCGTGTCGTGACGTTTTTGAAATCCGGGTTGGCTGTGACCGGGGCTGATGTTTTGACTGTTCCTGACCATGACTATGGTCAGTGACCAGTGGTCAGCCAAGAGGGGTGATGAGGGGTAATGGGTGGTCAGGATTTCCTTGGCAAGCCCACAATTAGAGGACTGCTTTTTGTGAGTTATGTTAGCTATTATATGATTCCCATCAGCATGAATAAAAGAAAAGAGTAAAAGTCTCCCAACAGCAAGTTCCGATCACGTAGTCGAAAATAAGCCTCACTGCCCCCTGCCCTCCCCACCAAAACAAAATGCCGGCCGGACAGAACGGAAAGGAATGGCAGTTTTATTTGGTTGCTTCGGATAAAACAAATTCACGAAACTATCGAGTTTGGTGTCGTGCAACTCTTGAGTACCACGGATCTTCAATTATCGACACTGATGAAGCTTATCAGGTAAAGCAAGTTCTTACAAGTGAGGAAGAGGCTGAATTGGTTACCATGAGTATGATAATAACTAAATCCCATATTTTCATACTCTCTTAAACTTAATCGTTCAACAATTAGCAAGCTACTATGGATTTTGTACTAAAAAGAAGATAATTAGCCAAAAGACAGGTAGAAAAGCAAAAGATATCCAGCAGCTTTCTCTCCCGAAAGGAACAAATGCTCAACCATATTATCATGAGATGTGAGCATGCAACTTTGCAGATGCAGAGCAGGGCCCAATAAATCCGTCGTGATGCTCTTACTACCAGCGAAAATTCTCTTTCACTGGACGAAACTATTAGGTATGAATACTTTAATTTCATAAATTTAGGTAGCTATTAACTCTTGAGACAAGTGACTCACTGATGCCAATTATGCCTCATGTCCAACGGGACCATATTCCCAAAACTCGGCAAGGACAATTTACTATTATTAGTGGACAAGACGCAAGTCTTTTAGGAAATCAGCAAGCTGAATTGCATTTACAAGTTGCAAGAGCCACAATATCAGCAAATCTTCCAGAACACTGGATTGAGGATCCAGAGGTAAAAAAAATGTTCGCTCTTCTCCGCTCACAGGTGCCATTGCCTACATGTAGGTCTATTGGAGGCTCTCTGCTCTCCGGTCTTCAACAGGACATTGATGAAAAAAATATGGTTCAGTATAGTGGGCAAGAGGTTACTTTAGCAGTTGATGGATGGGAAAATATAAAAAAGGATGCTCTAGTTGGTTTTGTAATCAATGATGATGGGAAAGTACTTACTTTAGAAGTTAATAATATGACAAGAAAACAAAAAACTGGACAGGTCTTGTTTGAATTGATAGATGATCAACTACAAATACTTCTTAAAAAAGATCGAGGGGGAATCCGGGTTGTGGCTGTTTACACAGATGATGGTAGTGATTGCAGATTGGTACGTCGACTTTTAAAGCAAAAATATTCATGGCTAATTACCACAGTATGTTTTGCATATCTGGTATGTAAAATATTTATTTTTAAGACATTTATAGCTTGTATTTTATATTAAATATGGGTTACTGATTTGGGATATATTTAGTGTAATCACATACTACAGGACATAATTAAAGGGAGTCCGTTATTGAAAGCTACTATGGTTGAAGCTACAACAATTATACATTGGGTCAATAACCACTCAATAGCACGCATGCTACTCCATGACTCTCAAAAGCATAATCCAGGTAATAAGCGACCTCTTAAGCTTCTAACTAGTGTGGTGACACGATGGACAAGCACCTACCACTCCTGTGCCCAGCTTGAAAATCTCGGACCATATTTGGAATCACTCACATTTGGTTACATGAAAGATAGATTCATTGAGGCTGCTGGTAATACGATAGCTGAGCAGGAAAAGGTTAATGAAATTATTACTTTAATACGTAATAATGGATTTTGGATAGCTTTGGAAGAGAATAACAAACATTTAAGGCCTTTGGTTATTGCAAACATGATTCTTCAGCATGACACACGATGCTTAGATCATGTATGCTTAATGTTTGGTTATCTCTATAAGTACTTCAATAATATTCCCGAAACTGGGTCAAGAATGGCAGTTGTATGTATATTCACTTGCTATTTATTTTCCTTATACTTATTAGCTAGCTTTAAATAGATACTAACTGAGTTTATATTTATAGGAAGTACATAAGAGTTCTCTTATTTCACTAAATAAGAGATGGAATGTACTCGATCATAGCATTTTTATTGTCGCAGTCCTTCTGAACCCCTTTATAATGGTCGCAGATGGACACACTATGTTCACTCCTTTCAGTACACAAGAACCTAAACTATGACCCTTCTTTCTTGTAAATGTTATTACCAATACATTTACAACCCTATTTGAACGGCAACCAAACCCTGATCAATTAATTGCCAGCTTTTTGGATGACTGTTCTCATAAGGGCAATTTTAGTCAGGATTTTTGGATGATTGTGCGATCATTGAAAGAAGCCTCAAACAAAGAGGGAAAGGAAGCAGATCCAACATACCTGTGGAGATTGATTCCGGACTCATCCTTTGAGCTAATGTTATGCACACGATAATAGCTCACCTAGATTAGTACGAGATATGCAGCTTGATTAAGATGACTGTATATCCAAACTCTAAAAAAGCTCGATAGAAGTAGGGCGAACCCGGAGGTATCCGTGGTAGCTACTCAGGCAACCTGAGGAGTTCACGTTCTTTGAAGTAATTCACTGATTGGAACGATAACTGTATCACATATCCAGTACAGCTGCATACATATGCATACAGCATTGAAAGATGGCCATCTGAACTGATCACTCGGTATTCCATGAGAACTATTGGTATGTTTGCATATGGACTGCATATATTAAACCATAGTTCATTAGGACGAAGAGATTGAAGACTATCTACTGGTGGAGTGAAGACACCCTCAGATAAATTAGTAGTCAGGAGACTCACTGAGTTCGAGTAGGGCAATTACTTTCAGGGTCAAATAGTGTTCGCACTTCCCTGAACAAAATCAAAAAACTGAAAGATACATACGTTCTTAAGGAAGGAAAGTAGCGCAAACTTTAGTATAAATAGAAGGGCTCTCCCCCAGTGGTTGAGGAGGAATCAAGCAACGGAGAAGAGACCTTAACAATATAACAAGTTATTAAGAAATCTTCTAAGTTGGAGAACTTTAAACTTTCTGATTACTTTACCAAGCCTTCCTGACATATCTCCGTACCCTCAAACCACGGCCTAGTTAGCTCAATATCTCTTCGAGTTAGGTACCCCGTAACACTATATTGTTACCCTCCTGTCACCAAGGCTGATATCCTACCTCATGATTTCCGATATACTCGCCTGCCTTGCATTATACCTATTCTTCCGCACTATATACAACAACACTGAGACTGCCATTGATGCATCTCAAACCAATTCAGAAGAAGACTCTGACTCCCTTGAGAATTGGGAACCAGAATCAGAAGGGGGCATTACCCTTCAGTGCTCAACCCCTTTGCCTCCTCCTACTCTCCCCCCTGGGGCTGAAATCCCAGAAACTATAGTTCAGGCAACTCTCACCCAGGATAATTACCAACAACTTTCCGAAGCCTATCAGGCACTGATTGACTCGGACGAACAAGACTGGTCGCATACACCATACGGGATCATCCTTCACCAATTCCCGTCAGTACGAAAAGGCTGATGTTAGAGCTTCCCGAATACCTTATTTTGCTCTCCTTACTGATAGTTAACAACTTTCCTCCACGAAAAACCAATTATCAAAATGGAAGGACCTCGACCAGACTGACCACACCCCACTATCCTTCATTCGTCACGAGACCAGATAATGGCAGATGACGACTCAACTCCTACAATATCCGTTGTCCCTCCATCTAGATCTCATACAGCCTCACCCGCCTCAATAATTATGAGTTAATCGCAATCTCAATTAGGATTATCACGAAGTTCTGGAGTTCAATGGTCTAGGGAATTAAAACACCAACCAATCCTTCCGAAAATCTTCGATTCCAAATCTCTCAAGTATTCCAGTATATTTCTGACTCAATAAATCAGAGCAGAGATCATACACATATTTCAATAATTGCCTTATCAGCCGATGTACAAAAGGCATATCATGAACTTCAATTAGTGGAAAGCCGACTATCTAGAGGTGAGGAAATTGTTGGAAATGAACTAACTGACACAAAACGAAGTTTAGAAAGGTTTCAAGGAGAAACAAAGAGTGAACAAGACCACTTAACTGCCCAAAGCGCTGAAGTGCTACAGCACCAGCAATTACAAGAGCAACAAGATACCCTTCGTGCAGAAACTCGAGACCTTATCCTAGAACAAGCGATGCTAGATCTTAGCAGAACCCTGCATGATCAGTCAGCCAGTTGGGCTGAACGGTTAAAGAAGCAAGAAGCCGACGCAGCAAAAAGATTAAAAGAACAAAAGGAAGCAGCTAGACTAGCTGCTTTAGCATAAGAGGAACAAAAGGAAAATGCTTGACTTGCCGCCATTGCGCAACAAGAACAGACAGCGGAACTGAAACCAGCAATGAATACACTATGGTTAAAACTAGGCGAAACTGACGCCGCCCCCACAGAATCAAGCCCTCCTCACTCGCAAACGGTAGATGATGCCCGAGGCCCATCTAACCCACCACCAAGATACACTTCACAATCCCGAGAAGGTATCAACCCTGAGAAACAAGCAGCATGCACTCCTCAAAACAATAAAGGAAAAGGGGTTGATCAGGGAGGAAATGATCAACCTCCACCACCCCCACCTCACAATCCCAGAGGTGATCTAGACCCCGATGATGATGATTCAAATGATGGAGATGACGACCGAGGGAGAAAAGCCGGCAGGCCGGCACGCGCACCTCGACAATCATCTATGCCCAGAGAGATGTCTCCAAAAACGCAAGCTATAGTAACTTATTTGGAAAGGCTCGGAACATCAACTCGGTAGACAAAAGTCTTTGCTCAGCCTCCATATATATTCAAAGGAGAAGATAACCTGGACGTTAGAAACTGGTTAACAGCATGTGAAGACTACTGGGTTTGCAGCCCGACTTAGTGGATCAACCATGCTCACTGTATTGTCTTTGCTCTGAGAAGGACAGACGGTTTTAAAGTTTGACCCTGTACGGAGAAATACCGAAAGGTTATGGGTGGAATCGGTGGATATACTCGCGATCCCGATTATTCCACCTGGGAATGATTCCGACAAGAAATTCTTAGTCGGTATGTGGGAATTGAAAAAGAACGATTGGCCCAACAAGAGATAGATAAAATTGTCTACAAGAACCGAATTGATACCTACCTTCTCCTACTTGAAAATCTCAACATCAAAGCAGGACTGACCGGAATTGCTTGGAGAGTTCGAGTCGAAAGCAAACTTCCTGAAGAAACTTTGTGGAGATTATCATATTATAACTTTGCTAATGACGAGGAGTGGAGGGAAATGCTTCGAAAGGTTGGTAGACAGGAGGAGGAATTACTCGAATGAAGACGGCTGTTGAAACCCTCAACTACCCCGCACACCCCCCTCCCTAAGCGAAGACGGGATGGAAACGATAAAGGATTCAATACCAAGTTCGTAAAGAAAAAACCTGACAGTTATACCAATAAACAGTGAAAGGAATATGCCTCCTGCTGGAAAGCGGTTCGGACAACTCCAGTGAAAACTGGAAATAACTCAAAGGATGAGCACACTGACTGGAAGAGTGCTCATGAAGGAATACCACAGGATGTGGTAGATAAAAGAAAAAAGGAGAACCGTTGCACTCGTTGCAACCTCGATAACCATAGATGGCGAAAATGTCGAAAGGCTGCTGTTATAGCAACAACCATTAAGCTAGACAACTTTCGGCCCAAAGTTCATCCGAGGCAACGCACAAGTGTTTTGGCTGTACATCAGGCACGCCCATCTAACGTGCAATCTGCCTCATCCTGCTCGCAAACGAATCCAAAGGTAAACAGCATACACCGTGACATGTCTTCTCGAATATGGGAACTATTGGACACAGAACAAGAATAGAAGGGAGCTACTCCCGAAGAATGAATACTTGAACATCCAAATCAATACCTTACTCTCTTAACACTGGTTGAAACGAAACAACTACCCACTCCACTATGAAAAGAAAAAAAACGTCGAAGTCTTTTGCTGAAAGATCAACTCTTGCTAAGCCTATAAGTCCTTGTTAATTTCTCAATGATTAGCGGACGCACTAGAGCAGGATAGGTTGTATCCCTAAGAATGACAGAGAAACAATAACCCTCGCTTAGATCTCGCGATGCAATCAAATGAATACCACAAAACAACCAAGGCAAGTATGAAGTCGGTAAAGCAAGCAAAATGACAGAGACGAGATGTATCTTTGATAAAAGAAATATCCTTTCGGACGGCTCAAGCCTGAGTAAGAGGAACTGGTTGTCCACCGCAGTGGAGTAAGGGGACCTTGATTGTTGTTAATCACCAGTGCTCCGCGGACATGCAACCTCTACTGCCACCTGTTGGAATATGCGAGAAGAGTGTCGGAGGAATCACCGGAGTCAGGTGTTCGATCAAAGATGCGAAATGAGGGGAAAGAGGGGTAAAGTGAGGGGTAAGAGATACAGGAAAGCGGGGAAGTAAAGAGGAAAGAGGGGTGAAGCAATGGCGTGAGAAAAGACAGAAATGGTACGATTATGTTCAGAGACTCCCGGAACATTTGATATTCATTCATGTATTTAAAGTGACCCCTCCGGCGACAATCTTCAGAAGGGTAGGTCACAAAATAACAAGTCTGTCTTTGATATATTTGTCCCATCTTCGATACGCTTCCACCCATACAGTGCACACGTTTCATCTATCGATTTTTCACAGGTTATGAGCCCGGCGAATGGCCCCTGATCTATCAGCGAAAACGACACTCACCTATAATGAAAGCAACACCAGAAGAGGATTACTTACAGGATGTCAACTCCTGCCAGTGGAACAGCAGGCGGCACAACCACCAGTAGCAGCTCGGGCAGCAGAAATGCCAATGTGAGTACGACCTCACTCACGCAATCGATCGAGAAGTTAGATGGGGCTATGGCAACAGGCCAGAGTAACTATAATGCCTGGCGGTTCAGGATAATCCATATCCTGAAGGAGAAAGACTTATTGTCAGCAATCGAGGACTCAGAGGACACGGTCAGCTCCAGCAAAGATGATCAGGCCTTGACCATCATCACCTTGAATATTAAGGATTCCCAAATCCTCTATATTCAGGACGCGACTACAACCAAAGAAGCATGGACCGCACTCAAGGATGTATACCAAGGAATCGGAATGAATCGAAGAATGGTGTTGATGCAACATCTTTAGGGTTTGAGGATGTCTGAGGGGGACGACATGGCCCAACATGTAAATCAGTTTAGGGAATTAGGAAATCAGCTCCGAAGCCTTTCAGAGGACGGGAAAGGGATGGACGATACCGAGCTGGTGACCATTCTGACACTGAGTCTTCCGGAATCCTATGAGCCCTTGGTAATGCCTCTACAGTCCCGTAGTGATACAATAACCTTTGACCTAATGGCCGGAAGACTACTGTAAGAATCTAGTAGAAGAGAGATCAGCCAAGCTACGAATACTACACCAGGGGGAAGTAATACACCACAAACCGCATTCGCAGCTCGGAGACCAGCTATGTGATTCAGAGGATACAGGGGCTGCGGAGGGATGACCTTTAATGGGCAAGGAAGGGGAGCACTTCGTCCCAGGTTCCGTGAAACTATTAGCAATGGAGTACAAAATGAAAGAAGGGGTATTGGACTTACCAGTATGCAAGCGACAAACACAACTAAGTGTTACCACTGCGGGAAAGGTGGGCACTGGAAAAGAGATTGCTACAAGCGGAAGTCAGAAGAAGCTGCCGGAAGCGGAATAAGGACAAAGGAGTTTACCTTTCTGGCCGAAGATCCATGCTGTCTCGCCGGAGGGGACTGGATAATTGACTCTGGTGCGAGTCAACATCTCTTCCGCTTTCAAACTGAGTTCACCACCTATAGGACCGTCAGTCAATTGCAATCAATTACTATCGCAGATGGTACCAAAATCCATGCTCATGGAATAGGAGATATAGAGCTGAAGACAGAAGGTGGTGTTATACGATTGACCGATGTGTGGCATGTACCAAGCATTACAGCTAGCTTGATATCTGTCGCACGGATGGTGGATGCTGGGTATGCGGTAGAGTTTGGAAGGACAACCTGCTTTGTGAATAAGGGGAGAGTGAAGACAAAATTGGGACGGCGAAATGGAAGCCTATATCACCTTATCCGAGATACTCCCCCTTCAACCACCGAATCCAATCCAGCAAATAGTGTAAGCCTCGGACTCGCGACCAACCAATCTTCCCGTGCATCGCTCGAAACTTGGCACCGAAGACTCTGCCATCGCACACTGAATACTTCAACAATTCAGTATCTCTCATCCAAGATTTCTGGTATGGAGATTAGTGAAGCAAACACACCTACGACAAAGATATGTTGGATTTGTGCAATGGGAAGGCAGCACAAGGAGGCAGAAACCAAGGAATGTGAGAAGGCAAGCGAACTCCTAATGGTGGTACATACAGACTTGTGTGGACCAATGCAGACTGCAAGTTTGTATGGTGAACGATACTTCATCACGTTCACTGATGAGATGAGTGGTCGTGTTAGTGTTTGCCTCTTACACTCAAAGGATGGGGCACTTGCTGCATTTCAGACATACAAAGCTGGGGCACAAAAGACTAGCGAAAGAAAGGTTAAATCAATCCGAAGTGGCGGGGGAGGAGAGTATCTCAACAAGTGATTCCAGAAATACTTGGAGGAATCTGGAATACAACATAAAGTCACCCCACCATACAGCCCATCCCAGAACGGTTTTGCAGAAAGAATGAACCAGACACTTATGGAAGGTGTGCGATGCATTCTACAAGATTCAAAATTAGATAATTGTTTCTGGGGACATGCAGTACTTACTGCTGCACATATCCATAATCGCTTACCATCATGGAGTCACCAAAACGCTTCCCCATTAGCCCACTGGACAGGAAAGGAACCAGGTATCAGGCACCTACGAGTCTTTGGTGCTACCACTTGGGTTCATGTACCTAAAGGGAAACGACGCAAACTAGATGCCAAGTCAGAAAAGTGCATCCTTATTGGGTATGAGGAGGAGGCAGGGTCAAGAGTATACCTCTTATACAAGCAGGACAAAAAGACAATCATTTTATCTCGGGATATAATAACAGATGAATCCTCAGTGGCGTCCGATGAGCAACACTCTGAAGTGCAGAAGGCAACGATTGAATGGGAACCGGAACCTAAAACAGAATCAGCACCAATTAGCGAAAACATAACCGATACCTTTAATAGACTAGAGAGGATTACACCACCACCAGCCCAACCAGAGCTCATTACAACTCCCAGCATTCAGGACACAATAGTCCTCCGCCAGCCGTTAGCGAATCCCGAAAATATCGAAACAAGAGAAACTGGGCAACAACCAGTTGTGTTGCGAAGATCAGAAAGAAATTGGAGGAGAGAAGAGATGTTTGCCGGGCAAGCCAACTTTGCGCTAATGGCAAATACGGAAGATCTCGAGCCGCAAACCTTAACCGATGCACTTGGTAGTACAGAAAAGGATAAATGGCGAGAAGCATGGGAATCAGAACTTACCTCGCGATCGAAAAATAACACGTGGGTGTTAGAGCCGCTTCCAGCGGAGAGAACTGCGATTGGTTGTCGTTGGCTTTTGAGAAGGAAGGAAGACAGACGCTATAAAGTACGGCTAGTGGCTAAAGGGTATAGCTAAAAGCTAGGAATAGATTATCAAGAAACCTTCGCTCCTGTTGCCAAGTTTACCACAATTCGGACGCTATTGGCCTTGGGGTGTGAGAGCGATTGGGAAATACAAGGAATGGATGTAAAAACAGCCTTCCTTAATAGCCAGTTGGAAGAAACAGTTTACATGGAGGTTCCAGAAGGAGTCCCAATCCCATCACGGCCAGCGACACATGGATACCAACCACCAATTGCCTGCCGGTTGCTTAAATCCATCTATGGATTAAAACAGTCCCCGCGAGCATGGTACGGTAGAATCAACAACTTTTTTGGCTCCAACAATTTCACCCGCAGTGACACCGATCATAGTTTATTTATTAACTATAAGCAACAGGTAATCCTATTACTCGATGTGGATAACCTGGTACTGGCCGCACCAACTATCCAACAGATTAATTGGATCCGGATTAAGCTGCATAAAGAATTCGAGATGACAGATCTCGGGGAACTGCGAACCTTTTTGGGACTAGAGATTCTACGAAACCGTACCCTAAGGACTCTACACCTTTCGCAGACTAAGTACATCGAAAAAATACTCGCAACTCACCACATGCAAGCATGTAACCCTGCAACAACCCCTGCGGATCCTCACATTAGACTCGAGAAAAGTAGCCAGGATTTTGAGGCTAGGGCAACAGAAAGGAGAAACTACCAATCCGCCGTTGGCTCTTTAATGTATGCCATACTCGGTACCCGGCCAGACATTTCATACACTGTATCGAAGGTTAGTCAATACGCCACCAATCCCAATTCCACCCATTGGACCGCTGTCAAAAGGATATTTCGGTACCTCGCAGGAACCCCAAACCGCGGAATGTGCTACACCATACAAGGCATTGGGTCCGGATTCACGGATGCTGACTGGGGCTCCGGCGATGACCAGAAATCAATTGAGGGGTATACCTTTATGCTCAACGGAGCATCTATCTCATGGAATAGTGTGAAACAGACTACGGTTGCTCTCTCGTCAACCGAAGCGGAATACATGGCCCTAACCCAGGCTGTTAAAGAATCTATATGGCTCCAGGCCCTCTTGCTGGACCTCGGAGCACGAAGGCACTTGGAGGAAGTAAGAAATATCTATATCGACAACCAAGGTGTACTCGCATTAGCCAGAAACCCCGAATTCCATGCAAGAACAAAGCATATTGATATTCAATACCACTTTGTCCGTCAACACCTGGAGAATGAGAAGATTACCCTTACCTGCTGCCCAACCAGCGAAATGACCGCCGACATTTTCACTAAGGCACTCCCGCAACCAGCCTTCACGAAACACAACCTAGGCTTAGGCCTAATCGATTGATCAGTGGTGATGATGCAGGAAACACAGAGGGGCTGGGAGGAGACATACTCGGAGCAGGGAGTACAGGATAGGAGCACCGGTGAGGGGAGGTGTTGTTAATCACCGGGGCTCCGCGGACATGCAACCTCTACTGCCACCTGTTGGAATATGTGAGAAGAGTGTCGGAGGAATCACCGGAGTCAGGTGTTCGATCAAAGATGCGAAAAGAGGGGAAAGAGGGGTAAAGTGAGGGGTAAGAGATACAGGAAAGCGGGGAAGTAAAGAGGAAAGAGGGGTGAAGCAATGGCGTGAGAAAAGACAGAAATGGTGCGATTATGTTCAGAGATGCCCGGAACATTTGATATTCGTTCTTGTATTTAAAGTGACCCCTCCGGCGACAATCTTCAGAAGGGTAGGTCACAAAATAACAAGTCTGTCTTTGATATATTTGTCCTATCTTCGATACGCTTTCTACCCATACAGTGGACACGTTTCATTTATCCATTTTTCACATTGATGAGTAGATTTTATTTTGGACTTCTTTGGTTGAAGGTTTCCCTATTATACACTGGGTGACGCTTGGCGGATTTGAACCACCTGGGCATTGTTATACACTAGCCTGTGTTGAGTAGTTGACCCGGAAGCGAACTACAGGACCCTAGATGCATCTAGGTACAAATAATAATTCTTGTGCACCCAACGGGATTCAAACGCATGACCCCACGGATTCTCGGGACGGGCCAGGCACCTCATAACACTAGACGATGAAATGGACAACTTAAGAGGGTGACAGGAAAGGCCTGTGATAAAGCGACAGGGTAACGCAACAATGCGACAACACAACAATACAACAAACCTATCGTCATGACAACAATAACTAAGAAATTTCTTGGCAGAAAAATAAAATTTCCTTGGCAGAAAAAAAGTAACATTTGCTCGGCGAAAAATAAAATTTTCTAGGCAAGATTTCTTTTTCCTTTTATAAGGTTTTATTTTTTGGGAACTTCTCGGCAGGGGGTAAAGACCGCTTGTAGTCGGCTGCCCAATAAAATTAATATTGATGTTTTATCTTTAATTTGTTGGAGGAAACCTCGGTGGTCGAAACAGCACGAGTGTTATCACAAACAACTTTGCTAGATGATGTCTTCTAAGCGAAGAATACCGCACAATTACCCTTCGAATAAATGACAATTAGTTATCGCTAAAGAGCCTCCTAGCTACGAAACACCAGTGGGACATGCACATATCTATATCTTTGGCAAGGGCTATCGAATCCCAGTCCTACTAGACTCTGGATCAAATATTTTTCTTATTAATCAGCAATTAATTCACGACCTTAATATCCCCTACGTGACGAGAACTGACTCTGTTCAGATTCATGGATTTACTGCCGAAGCGATTTCCTCGGGTGGATCGTATTATACTCACACCTTATACCTAGCAAGGGGTACTAACCACCATCTCTCTCTTGTTTCCTGCGAAATAGCTCTTGCAGGAAAGTACGGAATGATTATACCTGTCGGTTGGAATAAGGAACATCCTATTACCAACCTTGACAGTCCTGTAATGTGGTCTTTCAACCATGAAAAATGTCGAAATCACCTACTTCCCGAAGACGAAGAAATTTCAATTGAATAGGATGATGAAGTGCTAAATGACCCAAGTACAGTGGTCATTGGCAGAATAGAAAAGGTTGATGACGAAAAGATGACTATCATCAACAAGTTGCCCAATGAATATCACGATTACCTTGATCTCTTCGGTCCTTCAACAGCAGAGAAGTTAGCACCTCATCGTACGTTCCATCATGCGATCGACCTCAAACAGGATACACAAACTCCTTGGGGTCCGATATATCCATTTTCTGAAAAACAATTGAAAGCACTACAGGAATACTTGGCTAAAATGCTAAAGGAAGGAAAGATTCTATCAAGTAAATCACCGGCAGGCATCCCAATATTGTTCGTTGCCAAACTAGGTGGAAAGCTTAGACTGGTTGTAGACTACCGAGGTCTCACCCAAGTTACGATCCACAACAAATACCCGATACCTCTCATCTCAGAATTACGTGACCAAGTCTGTGATGCAACCATTTTTACTAAGCTCGACCTGAAAGACGGCTTTCATCTAATCAGAATCTGTAAGAGTGATGAATGGAAGACAGTCTTTCGAACCCGATATGGCCTTTACGAATATTAAGTAATGCCTTTTGGTTTGGTTAATGCGCCAGCTACCTTCCAAGCAATGATGAACGAAATCCTGAAAGAATTCCTAGATAGAGGAGTAGTCAACTATATCGACGATATTCTCATCTATTCGAAGTCACTTGAAGAACACCGGATTCTGGTTCAAAAAGTGCTGGAAAAGCTGCGCCAATTTTGAATGGCAAGATCCTTGGAGAAGTGTACCTTTCATGTTAAATCAGTTGATTTTTTGGGATATGGGGTGGCAACAGATGTTGTCACGATGAATGATGAGGGGGTTAGAAATATCAAAGCGTAGAAACCTCCAACCTCGGTGAAGGAAGTTCAGATATTCATAGGATTTGCAAATTTTTACCGATGGTTCATCAAGAATTTCTCGGCTATCTGTACACCGATAACGGACCTGACAAAAGGGGTCCCGAAGAAAAGGTTTATTTGGGAAAAGAAACCACCAGAAGCCTTCGACGAGCTAAAACGACGCTTTACCTCTTCCCCAATCCTATCTCATTTTCATCCAGGACGCGAGACTGTTGTCGAAACTGACGCAAGCGACTATGCATTAGATTGCATATTATGGTAGTTTGAAAGCAAGCGCCTCCACCCAGTTGCCTTCCATTCGAGAAATATGAACTCTGTGGAACCAAACTATGATATCCATGATAAGGAACTACTAGTGATCTTAGTAGCATTTATGGAATGGAGATATTACCTATATGGAGTTGACAAACCCATCATAGTATACACCGATCATCAGAACCTCCAATATTTCCTTACTACAAAAGTTTGGACCGCTAGACAGATCCGGTGTGTGCAGAAGTTATACGATTTCAATTTCAAGATTGTCTACCTGTTACGCGGGAGCCTATCTCAAATTCTTGCGAGATAACTCAGGCCGAGAATCTTAATCCTAGACGGAGATTGTCTAGGAAGGCTCAATGTCTCAAAATTGAGGTAGGTAAAGTGGTAAAGATTTTTCTAGCGTAAAAACTTATATTGATAAGATCTCTTCTCCGTTGCTTGATTCTGTTCAAATAGCTCGGGAGGCACCTCAATATTTATATGCCGCGTCTGGGTTGTCGCGGGCTACATCTAGTTCTCATACTATCTAAGTACCTACTAGCAAACTCCAGCTTTTTCTAAAAGTGCGAACACCCTTTGACCCTGACAATTCTGTTATCTCACTTCGACTTCCGAATCGCAATACCATGAAATTTCCTGACAGTGGTTCCACACATCAGTCCATTGGTTAAGATCCCTCTTTGTCGGTATGGAGTCTTGCTTACTATTTGCATACGCAGAATGGTCTCCATGATCGAACCAAACAAAGGGGCCAGCTTTGTTATTGAACCTCTCAGCATTGCAGATCTATCCTGCAACCGACATCTGCAAGGCATAAGATAGACTTGTCACGATAATTGCACCAATAGCCATTATCCCTCCATAGTCATATCGTTATCGTTTGGTTCCGTCAGCATCCTGTGGATACTATTAACTTGTGTGAGTGCGGGTATGCCTGATTTCTCAAACTACCTCATCCAACAACACCATTAACTTCTGCGACTTTCATCGCGAGAGCGTGGAGTATAGAATGTGTTGCTTAACCATTGCCCGTAAAACTGTCCCGTTACTTAGTGACCACCTTCGCGACTTTTGTCTTTAGTGCTCAGTAGCATTATGCGATGTCGGCCCATTTGGCTCGAACCACTTGCATAAGGTCGCCAAAGGTCTTCCCTCATATATCCTGCGAACAGGATCTGGTTGGACGGACGGCCGCGACATATACGGGTTACGAGGAGGGCTCCAGTGACCATGTGTTTGGTGAGGGGACGCAACTACGGCGGCGTCTGCCGATGTAGTGCCGTCCCAACGCTCGTGCATGAGGGGGGTGTTGGCTTATCCTTTTGAACTCAGAATCCTAAGGTAGGGTAACTATAGGTCTTTATTCACTAAGGGAAGGCTAAGCCTTTCGGTATGCCTAACACTACCGACCGGGAACCAAAGGTGGCAAACCAGATGCCTTAAGTAGGCGTCTGGAGTACCGCTCTGAAGAGGGAGCTACACATCGCGAACAACAAATTCTCCAACCTGAAAACTTTGCGAATTATCAAATTGCAGTAGTTTAGGGGACAGACCAGTTACCGCTTCAACAGGAATTACCTCAGTTGGGGAAGGATAACCTTATAAGGATACAAAGACTTTCCGAAGATGCAAGAATTCCTATGCGCAGATCAAAACTCGCCACTGGACATGATCTTTACTCAATCGAAGCCTTGTCAATTCCCGCGAACAACCGAGCACTAATTAGAACTGGCCTAGCGATAGCTCTTCCCCAAGTAACCTACGGTCGCATTGCTCCAAGAAGTAGTCTAGCAACAAAGTTGATCACGGTAGATGCCGGAGTTGTTGACGAAGACTACGGAGGTGAATTGAAGGTACTTCTTGTAAATAATAGTAAAATGGATTACAAAGTACAGAAAGGAGATCACATTGCACAATTGATAGTGGAAAGAAAAGATAATCAGGAGTGGCAAGAGGTAGAAGATTTAGAAGAAACGGAGAGAGCAAAAAAGGATTTGGTAGTACTGGTATAGGGCTGGTGTTAAAGGAAACACAACCCACGATATGTTTTCTCGACTCAAACGGAAACCACGAGTTCTTCGATACCTCAGACACCTACCAACACTCTACCTTCCAGAAAGGACAGATGTTACTCTCAAATGCCATCATCGCTAAAGCAAACTGTAACAAACCAGCCTTCCACCAAAGGTGTTCTGAACGGGAAACGACTATCTAGACTATGATAGACTAGCGTTCTAGCCTAAGTAGCCTATTTAGTCTATCTTTATAGACTAACATCTGATATCCGTTGTAGGTATAGTGATCATGGGAAGTCCTATCATTATAGGCATAGGATACTCGCTGTAAGGGGGGTACCCTGTAGAGAGGTGAACACTAAGGTTATGACCGCACCAAAACTCAAAGTAGAAGATAAAGAGAGAGTAAATGATTCACGAAGAATAAAAACGGTTAAACTTAATATCGTTCAGCTGAAAGCTTCACTCACTAAGTTCTCAAGAGGAAAGTTGGTTATCGAAGTAGAATGCCAAACGCTTAAACTTAAGTAGATATCAGATTTAAGCCTTTGACATTCACCACTACTACGACCTTGTGCGAGCACCCTGTCCTGCTCAGGATTTGTCCGAGGTTTACCCTCCATCAGGAATTATCCTGCTGAAAGTGTCGGGCCAACTCGGGTACACTTAACTCTGTCAATAGGATATGAGTTTCTGCAATGCATCTCCAATACAACCACAGGTGGAAAAACTCTTCCTATCGAAGTCATACCAGTGGCTAACTGTCATGACAACAACCGAAGCCAATACCTAGGTGGTGGACTCACTGGCCCAGTGGTAGTTTCGTCTATACAAGCTATGCAGTCCATCATTTAATCTACGCGACTATTCAAGGTGATAAATTGACATGCAAGCTCCCCCGGTGAGATGTAGCCGATGGTTGGCTAAGTGGGCGCTACACATAGCCATCCTCTCGGGACATACTCTACTGTGATAAGACTCATACCTTTAGAGTCCAATAACAACCCATAGTAATGCTACATATCAAGGGGAGAAGGTCCCGGCTGGTTACTGAGGTATTTGTCCCTGAAGCTCCCTGAGCTCCGTGGACTACCTAAGTACCACTAGGAAGACTACCCTACTATCCGTAGGCTTTGATAGACTCCTAGATGCCGGAGAGACCATTTATGGGCGACCCCCATTTTGGCGGTGACCCATAATCCCCTTATATATCCTGTGAACGACATTCAGTCGGACGGACGGCGACGACTTATACTGTGTTACGGCAGCTGCTCCAATGACCGCTTTTTACTAGCAAACGAGCAACTACACAGCCGTCTGCCTATAACCTGCCGTCCCAACATGGGGCCAGAGGGGGGTGTTAGGAAAACCCGCCCAAGTTCCATAGTATGTTCGGGCCACCTTTGCACAGGCGGGGGGCCTCCCCGCGCAGATGCGTGTGTGCCCAAGAACATCTAAGAGCCCATAGAATGTGAGGCAATCGACCTCTAAGTTCCAGGATGACTTTGCTGCTGAAAGTAGGTTAACTTGGACTCCACAGTAGGCTAACTGGGGTGCATAGGCAAAATGACCAAATTCCCAAGGTAGGGGAACTTTGCCCTCTTATGCCATTAACCACTCCCGAAGTCCTCAAGTCAACCACAAAGGTTGTCTCGGAGGTCTGTGTAACATTACCATAATTCTCTTGACCTTAGGTGAATGTCGTCCTGAAAGGTTACCCTGCCCAATATAATGCCTAAGGCTATCTTACTGTTCCCTAGGCCTTGCCTTTAAGCGAACCAACATTCTTGCATACTAAGTATACTAGACCATACCACCTTTTACTACCTCTTGGTATACCATTTGGGCTAAGGTGGTAGTTATTGTAGCTACCTATCGTAGGGTCGTTACACTACTCCCCTCTTCTCTTGGTCTGTCCTCAGATCGTCAACGTCGTCTCTTAGTCCCGCGGTTTGGATTGTCTATAACTCTATGGTCTTTAGATTTAGACGGATACCTCTCATAGAACTGTTGCAATGCTTGCATTGCGGTATCTTCTAACATCTCGAACGGTTCCCAAGAATTCTCTTCTGAACTGTACCCTTCCCAAGCAATCATATACTGCACAAACCGGTGGGCAAATGTCTTCTTAGGATTCCCATACCACCGACAGTCAACAATCTCTGAGACGACATAGCTAGGCTCGTTGTCAACAATATCCAGCGTTGGTATCTCCTTTTGAGGTCTCCCGTTGGAATCCTCTCGGTAAGGCTCCAAAAACCCGACATAAAACACAGGATAGATTTCCCATCTGTCTGGCGGTTCAATCTCATAGGCCCTAGAACCCATTTTGCGTAGGACCACGAATGGTCCCAGCATCTTGTTGTCTAGTTTTTCCATAGGCCTCTTTGTGCGGAGATTCTTGCGGTTAAGCATTACTCTGTCTGCTTTCTTAGCCCTGCCATGGAGGACATCCTCCAGTGTGACATATTCCGGGGCTGGCTGTCTTTTCTGATCATGCCATTTCCGTTGTCTTTCCTGTGCCCGGTGTATTGTCTCTCGGATTTCTTGCCATGTGCCTTCCCAATCCTTAACGATAAGCTCACTCTGGGGGTGTATTCCCTTATTATCTGACACCATCCCCGACGATTGCGTTTGCGGGGCTAATCCATAATTAATTTCAAAGGGACTAGCCTTTGTGGATTCAGCCGTCGAGGTATTATACGCATGTTCCGCAAACGGTAACAGGGATACCCAACCGTCTTGCTGATAGGTGTAATAACTCCTCAAGTATTGCTCCAGTGTCTGATTAACCCTTTCAGTTTGCCCATCGCTTTCAGGATGGAATGCCGTTGACATATTCAACGTCACTTGCAGTAGTTGGATTAGGCTTGTCCAGAACGTAGACGTGAATTGGGTATCTCGGTCAGAGACTATTGATTCCGGAAGCACATGGAGGCGCCAGATTTCTTTCACAAACGTCAAGGCCAGATCCTTAATATGTTCCTCAGTCTTCAGCGGAATGAAGTGTGCCATCTTAGAGAACCTGTCTACGATGACCCATATCTTCGTATAACCTTCTGACTTTGGTAACCCAACGATGAAGTTCATGGATATTGCCGTCCATGCTCTCATAGGAACTTCTAAGTGTTCTAGGAGTCCATACTTCTTATGCCTGATAACTTTATTACATTGAGATACGTCGCAAGAGCTCACGTACTCAGTAATGTGTTCATCCATCTTTGGCCAATAGAAGTTACCCCTAACCCTACCAATGGTCTTGTATGTTCCGAAATGTCCAGCAATCTTTGAATCATGTTCTGCCTCCATGATTGTTCATCTTAGACCTTCATCCTTTGGAATATACCACCTGTTCTTATACAGGAGCAAGTCCTTTTCGATGCTAAAATTTGTATCAACCTTACTATCGCCCTTGAGGAGTGTCTTTAGCATTGCTAAATAGGTTTGATCATTATCAGCTGCTTTTAAAAGAGCCTCATGAAAGGTTGTCTGCAACCGGAAACCTTGGCCATTCTGCAACACGTCTGGTCGCAAGATGATAGACTCCTCATGAACATACTGTCCAGAGGGATAAAAAGTAAAAGGTTCGGAATTACTCCCCCCTTCAGGGGGGTAGTCCCTACGCCTCGACAAAGCCTCAGCCTTTTCATTCAACCGTCCTTCTCGATAAATAACCTTAAAATTGAACGGTTGTAGAAATTCTACCCAGCGATGTTGTCTACGGTTTAGAGTCTTTCAGGTATTAAAGTACTCTAAATTCTTGTGATCAGTGTACACCAATATCTGATCATCAACCGACAACAACATATACGCCCATTCCTTAAAGGTTGCCACTATTGCGGCCATTTCCTTATCATGGACGTCATAATTTATCTCTGCTGGCGAGAACTTCCTACTATGAAAAGCTAGAGGATGCCATTTCTCATCCTCACAGAGTTGAGATAATACGGCTCCTAACGCAAAGTCACTAGTGTCGGTTTCCAACTGAGTTGGACAAGTGTCATCAAAGTGTGTCAGAATCAGACCTGTGGTAAACATCTGTTTCAATTTGTCAAAAGCATCCTGACATGAAGGAGTTCACGTCTATTTGATACCTTTCTTTGTCAAGTGCGTCAAGTGTTTGGCGATCTTGGTAATACCCTTTATGAACCGACGGTAGAAATTGGCAAAGTCAATAGAGCTTTACACATCGACGACCTTCTCGGGCGTTGACCAAGCCCGGATCTCTTCAACTTTTGTACTTGTCATAGAGATTCCTTTATCGGATATTTTATACCCCAGGAATTCTACTTCCCGTTGATGGAAGCTTGACTTCTTAATGCTAACGCAAAGGGGTGCTTTTCTCAGCCTTTCCATGACGCACCTAACTAGGGCGACATGTTCTTCAACTGTTTGCGTATGGATCAGAATGTCATCCATATAAGCGATGACTCCGACATCTAACATGTCACGGAATACATCATTGATAATACTTTGAAATGTTGAAGGCGCGTTGCATAACCCAAAAGGCATCACGGTGTACTCATAAAGACTGTATCTGCTTTTAAAAGCAGTCTTCCATGCCTCTCCTTCTGCCATGCGGATAAGATAATAGCCATTCTTCAAATCAAATTTTGTGAAGATAGTGGCTTTACCGAGCCTACTCCTGAGCTCGCTCAGCAAGGGTAACGGATACTTATTCTTAATAGTGATCTTGTTCAACCCTCGGTAATCAACACATAACCGAAGCGTACCATCAGGCTTCGGCACAAAGAGGATAGGAGCCCCTATTGGCGAAGAAGATCTTCTGATCTTTCCATGATCCTCCATTTCCTTAATATAATCCTATAATGCGTCTAACTCCTTCTTAGACAAGGGATATATAGGCCCATCTGGCAACTTGGCATCAGGGACCAGGTGAACACAGTGATCGTATTTAGTATGCTCGGGCAGAGCATTTATCCTCTCCTGACTGAATATATCTGCATAGTCTTGATATTCTGGAAAGATTTTGACCTTAATATCGTCCCCGTCCTCATCAGTCTAGAGGGCCATTCCCATGACAAAGATGTTGTCTGGGTCTTCGGCTAAGAGTTCCTCCTCTGTAATGAACTCTATACGCCTTTCCTTTCTAAGGCAGTTGGCTTTACAATAATCAGAGCGCCACTTCAGACTGCTTTTTTCCCCGTTAATATCTGCGTTGTGGTCCTTCAACCACGACATTGGCAGGTAACCATTCACATTGCCTGCCGGCATGTCTGCGATTTCAAATCGCATTTTATTCATATGGTCTCCTATGTACATATCTACTGTAGTAGTATAATGGAGACCCGAACCTGGGATATGATTCCCACTGGCATCTGTAATAGGTGTCGGATCTTTCTGACGAACGCAAGGTACTTGAGCATCCTTAACCCAATCGCTACTTAGATCAGCACCAGTAGCGTCACTATCCAATAACAAGAGGGCTTCCCCACTCAGCCTCTCTTGGTTGTGGCTCTATTCCAATCTCACTCTCACCTAAATGGATCTTGTATGTGGCGGTGGGCCTGCAAGCCTCAACCGCTTTTGGGGTCTCTTGTCTCTAAACATTTTGGTTAGAATTTCTTAGAAGGATTTGGTATGGTTTACGATCACTAGTCAATATCTCTTGCCTTTCGACACAAGAGCGGCGACAACAGGTTGTGAATAGTTTTATCACTTTATAAATAGATGGGGTTTCAATAGCTAGGGTGTTTACTATCAAGCCAGCATGATTGCTGGTACTCAACCCTCCTCAGGTAAACTTGCAAAATAACTTCAATTGCTAAGTCAAGTCCAGCCTGACGAAATCAAAAGAAAACCCAACCAAATTCTGTCCAAAAAATGGAAAACAGTATGAGATAAGCAAACAATACATTGCACAGTATCAGATAAGAAATAACAAAACTAAATTGAAAGAGCTGTAACCATCCCAACACGTTACAAAATAAACCTTCCTCCATCATGCATTATCTAGCACCATATATTAGTTTCAATTTGTAGCGCTTAAGGCTGGGGAACATACAACCCACATCTTTCGTCTTTACCTAGTATGCCCATCATTCGGCCTAACGTAAAGTTTTAGCATCTTTCCATCCATGATCTTAGCATTGGATAAAGCTTACCTAGTCATCCATGTCGGTATCAACCTCCAAGATATCCAAATCTGGGGGGGGTGATCCACGGAGCTCGGCAACAACTTGTTTCACAGCAGGTTTAGGAGTTGCTTCAATGCGTCTCGACTTTGGGACTTGGGTGGCTTCGTGTCCAGCCTCACCAGCACTTCGTTTCCCCCTAAGGTGTGAGGACGTGACAACTGGGGCTGCCGAAGGACAATTTGCCCAGTAGTGACCATCTTGTCCACAATGGGAACATTGATTCAGCCATTTGCGCTTGTTAATCGGAGTCTGAGGCACATTCCAGTGCATCTTTGAATGCTCTGTTGCTGCCGGTTTTGTAAACCCTTGCGCTCAGTTGCGGGGCTTCTGCTGCCGGGAGCCTGTGGCCTGTTTCTCCTTCCTCTGTCCCTCTCTTTCAGAAGTATGCCTGTCATCGATGTTTGCACGTTTCGAAGAATGAGGCTCCTTTTGTACCTGTGTACCAAAATTGGAGGCATCTTCTAATTGGGGTCCAGTTTGACGCAATAGGTCTAGGTAATCCATGTATGCTACTGGATGGGGGGTTTTCATGGAACAGGCAGCGTTGAGGACGTCAGTCATACCCATGCGTGCCCTGTCTTTCACAAACTCCCCGCTATACCCTAACACTGCTGCAAGGCTGATAAGTTCGTCGATAAACCGATCGCCCTTTCCGTCCTTCATGTATAACGGGCTCTATTCCCTTAGAGCGCGATTCCTATCCGAGTGACCGCAAAAGCTGCCTTCCAAACGCTTGCGAAACCCTTCCCAGGTTCGCAACTCATTCTTGGAATCAAATTTGATCACTTGTCGTTTGGCCGCATCTTTGTTAATGTGCGGGTGTATGGCATTATACCATTCTTTGGCAGTATCTCTCAAGAGAGGGATGACGAGGCTGACTTTGTCGATTTCCTTTACCAAGGAATCGCGGAAGTAGTCCAGCTTAATCTCGGCATCATGTACGAAGCATTGTGTGTCCTTGGGATCCCGGGTGAAGGGGTCAACTCCAAGTTTCTCTGGCTTCTTAGGCCGATGAGATGACTTCTTAGTCTTATGACACTCATGAATAAACTTATTCAGGGCCGCATATCGTCTATTGTACTTGTCCTTCTTGTCTCGACTCCAGTGGCACTTGCGACTGCCAAGGAAGTCTCTCGGATCGCGGGGTGAGGCATCGGATCCATCACTATCGGACGAAGAAGAACTGGAATCACCCGGATCATCTCCTCCAGCAACGCTTCCGCCTCTGGGAGGTTGTCCACCTCCAGCGCCTCCGGTGTTTCCACCTTGGGCACCCCTAGGCATGTCATAGCTGTCAAACCGTTCTTCCTCCGGCTCGTCCTCATCCATCTGATCAGACGGTGGGTGTGCGGGCGAACGTGGTGGGGGCGGTTGACGGACGGATTGTTGAGGTTGGTGTCTCAGGTAATCACGCTGAAAATCCCCACTGTCGGCTACCTTATGTCGGGTCGACTCACAATAGGTACAACGGCTCTTGGTGGCGATGGCGGCTTTTTCTTTCGTGGCCACTATAATGGCTTGCTTCATCCCTTTAACACAGGGTGCCCGATGAGAAAAGTAAAACTCACTCCCGTCTCCCCCAACCATTCGACATCCTTCGTTACAATACTTTGAAGGGAATTGTCCGGGTTGGTCTGAAAAACCTGACCATCCAGCTCTACGCGAAGGTTTTGCTGGAGCCGGTGGTGGCTGTGCTGAAGCAGTGGCTAGTGGATTGTGAGGTGTGGCGCGTATTGGCATTGAGGCCGCAACCGCGTAGGGGCGATCTGATTCTACCCGTATCGCCGGTGCTGGTGTGGCAGGTTCACCTACGGGCGGGATAGGTAGGTTCGATCGAGCTCTGTTGGAAACCATGCTGCTCGCCATACTCTCAGGATACTTCCTTTGTCTTTAGATAGCTTCCGGTAACGCGCTTTACCTTCGGGCATGAGGGAGGAGGCTTCGGACTCGGGCATGAGGAGGCTTCGGGTTCGGGCGTGTGTTTGTACGGTCGAGGAAAGCATTTCCTAAGTAGGAATGTCGCGATCGGACAGGAGGCGGAAAGGCTGTAAGAAAGGCTGGAAAAGAAGGGAGGTGGGTTTGAGAAGGTTTGACACCCGGAAAATGGGTATGAGGATGTATGGCTGTAACGACCCTAGAATAGGTAGCTACAATCACTATCACCTTAGCCCAAATGGTATACCAAGAGGTAACCAGAGGTGGTATGGTCTCGTATACTTAATACAAATAGCTGGTAAACCTAGGATAAGGCCTAGGGAATAGTTG
>Ga0307509_10000076_pt1 | contig 138855 bp, 127 predicted proteins | sample 10_EM_MG_FD_202245 | JGI IMG/M metagenome (GOLD analysis project Ga0307509, IMG submission 202245) | Populus trichocarpa ectomycorrhiza microbial communities from riparian zone in the Pacific Northwest, United States - 10_EM | ecosystem: Host-associated > Plants > Roots > Unclassified... | reverse complement strand
GAAAACGCCCGATGAGGTTCATCGGGCGTCTTTACAGGCCTGCAATTAAGCGGGCCAAACCGTCTCAACAGGTGTCAACCTAAATTAGGACGGGTCAGCCGGCGAATGGTGAGTCGGTGAGTCAGCTGGTGGCGATCTTCTGCTCGATTTCGCCGGGCGTCGAATGGCGGACGTTCAGGCCCTTGACCATGTAGATCACGTACTCGGCGATGTTCTTGGCGTGATCGCCGACGCGCTCGATGGCCTTGGCGATGCCCATGATGTCGAGCGAGTGCGAGATGGTGCGCGGATCTTCCATCATGTAGGTGATCAGCTGGCGGACCAGCGCGTGGTATTCGGTGTTCACCGTCTCGTCGAGGCGCAGGACTTCGGCGGCCGCCATCACGTCGAGGCGGGCGAAGGCATCGAGCGAGGCGCGCAGCATCTTCAGCGACAGCTCGGAAATATGGCCGAGTTCCACGTCGGGAATACTCGACGCGTGCTGGTCGTGCAGCACGGTACCGAGGCGGGCGATCTTGCGTGCCTTGTCGCCGACCCGTTCGAGATCGGAAGTGCTCTTGAGCACCGTGATGATCATGCGCAGATCGATCGCCGTCGGCTGGCGCTTGGCGATCACCTGGTTGCAGGCGGCATCGAGATCGATTTCCAGCTGGTCGACGCGGTTGTCTTCGCGGATCACCGCTTCGAGCAGCGGAATGTCGCCGGCGGCGAGGCCTTCCATCGCCTTGCGAACCTGCTGCTCGACCAGGCCGCCCATCTGCAGCACGCGTGTGCGCAGGCTTTCCAGCTCGATGTCGAAATTTTTCGAAGTGTGTTCGGTCACGCGTCTTGCTCCAGGATCGTATGGCATGGGTAACAGATCTCCTAGCTTAGCGAACCAAGGTTACAGTTATGTTTCAGTCGGCACGCAGCGTCTGCACGCCGGTGGCCGTGCCGAGCAGGCAGACGTCCGCCGGGCGGCAGGCGAACAGCCCGTTGCAGACGACGCCGACGATCTGGTTGATGCGCGTTTCCAGACCGACCGGATCGACGATCTGCAGCCCCTTGAGATCGAGAATCAGGTTGCCGTTGTCGGTCACGAAGCCTTCGCGCAGCACCGGTGTGCCGCCCAGTTTCGCCAGTTCGCGGGCGACGTGGGCGCGCGCCATCGGGATCACTTCGACCGGCAGCGGAAAGTCGCCGAGCACCGGCACCAGCTTCGAGCCGTCGGCGATGCAGACGAATTGCTTCGCCACCGCCGCGACGATCTTCTCGCGCGTCAGCGCGCCGCCGCCGCCCTTGATCATGTGCATCTCGACGTTGATCTCGTCGGCCCCATCGACATAGACCGGCAGCTCGCTCACTTCGTTCAGGTCGAAGACCTTGATGCCGTGGGCTTCGAGGCGTTTCTTGGTGGCTTCGGAACTGGCGACGGCGCCTTTGATCTTGTGCTTGATTTCGGCGAGGGCGTCGATGAAGCAGTTGGCGGTGGAGCCGGTGCCGACGCCGACGATTTCGCCTTCGACTACGTATTCGAGGGCGGCGCGGCCGACGGCTTGTTTGAGTTCGTCTTGGGTCATGTTTTTGGGCTTGGCTTGATGTTGAGGGATGGGGCTCATTTTAGCGGTTGTCTTTGGCGCTGTGTTCCGCCCCTGACGGGCGGGCGTACTTTCTTTTGCTTCGCCAAAAGAAAGTAGCCAAAGAAAAGGCGACCCCGCGTCGCCGCCCCGCTGCGCGGGGTGCCCTGTGCTGCTCAACGGGCCGGGCGGCTGCGCAACTCGCCTGCGGCTCAGACAGTGCTCGCCGACTTCCCCCGGCCCGTCTCCGCTGCTCGGCGGCGTCGAAGGGGGACAACTTCAACACCGCGTGGAACTCAGAGCGCCGTCAGTTTCGTTTCCTTTCGGTTTTGATTTTTCTGCCCTGTGTGGCGCCGAGCAACGGAGGGTGGGGCGGAAAAGGGCGAGGACTGTCTGAGCCCGCAGGGCGAGTTCCGCAGCCCCCGCCCCACCCGAGTAGCGCAGGGCACCGGGCCGTAGGCCCGGCGCCAAACCGGGCGCGCCTTCTTTTTGGCTACTTTTTCTTGGCAAGACAAGAAAAAGTATGCCCGCCCGTCAGGGGCGGAACACAGCGCATCAGAAAAACAAAAATCCAATTCATCAACCCGTAACCCAAACCGCATCCCCCCGTAACACAACCCCCCCACCATTGCCCCCATGCCAATGGTCCGTTCGATCTTCCTCTCCGACATCCACCTCGGCACCCGTGCCTGCCAGGCCGAACGCCTGGTCGATTTTCTGCGCGAGTACGAAGCCGAAAATCTCTTTCTGATCGGCGACATCGTCGACTTCTGGTCGATGAGCCGCAGCATCCACTGGTCTGCCGCGCAGAACACTTTCGTGCAGAAGATCCTGCGCCGGGCGCGGCGCGGCGAGCGGGTGGTGTTCATTCCCGGCAATCACGACGAGGCGTTGCGCGAGTACGTGGGGATCGCTTTCGGCGACATCGAAGTGGCGTCCGAGCACGTGCATCGGCTGGCCGACGGCCGCCGTTTCCTGCTCCTGCACGGCGACGAGTTCGACCAGATCACGCGTCATCATCGCTGGGTCGCGGTGCTCGGCGACAAGGCCTACGACCTGCTCGTCCGGCTCAACGGGCTGCTGTCCTGGGCGCGGCGCCGGCTGGGCATTTCCGGCTACTGGTCGCTGGCCGGCTATGCCAAGCGGCGGGTCAAGAAGGCGCTGCAGTTCGTCTTCGACTTCGAGGATTCGGCGATGCACAGCGCGCGCCAGCGCGGCCTCGACGGCATCGTCTGCGGGCACATCCATTGCGCCGCGATCCGCGAAGTCGGCGCGCTGACCTACGTCAATTGCGGCGACTGGGTCGATAGCTGCACGGCGATCGTCGAGCACGGCGACGGATCGCTCGAACTGATCGCCTGGGGGAGTGCTGCTCCGGCCACCAGCCAGAGCGTCGGGCCAAGCAACGCCACACCACAAACAGAGGAATCCGCATGCGTGTCCTGATGGTTTCGGACGTCTATTTTCCACGCATCAACGGCGTGTCCACGGCGATCCAGACCTACCGCGAGGCGCTCGCCGCGCGCGGCATCGAAGTCAGCCTGGTGGCGCCCGATTACGGCAGCGCGTGCCGCGAACCGTGGATCAGCCGCGTCTCGGCGCGCCAGGTGCCGCGCGACCCGGAGGACCGGCTGATGCGCTGGGGCGCGATGCGCGCGGCGGTCGATGCGGCGGTGGCGCGCGGCTGCGACCTGATCCACGTGCAGACGCCTTTCCTCGCGCACTACGCCGGCCACGGCGCGGCGCGGCGCGCCGGCTTGCCGGTGATCGCCACCTACCACACGCTGTTCGAGGAATACCTGCAGCACTACGCGCCCTTCGTGCCGGCCGGCTGGCTGCGCAGCATGGCGCGCCGCTTCTCGCGTTCGCAGTGCAACGCGCTCAACGCGGTGATCGTGCCGTCGCAGGCGATCCATCAGCGGCTGTCCGACTACGGCGTCACCTCGCCGCTGCATATCCTGCCCACCGGCATTCCGGTCGGCCGCTTCGCCGGCCACGGGCGTGATGCCTTCCGCGCCCGGCACGGCATCGCCCCGGCGCGGCCGGTGGCACTCTACGTCGGCCGCGTCGCGCACGAAAAGAACATCGATTTCCTGCTCGACGTGGTCGATCTGGCGCGCGAATCGCTGCCCGAACTGCTCCTCCTGATCGCCGGCGAAGGGCCGGCGCTGGCGGGATTGCGCGAAGCGGTGGCGAGCCGCGGCCTGGACGGCAACGTGCAGTTCCTAGGCTATCTCGACCGGCGCAGCGAGCTGCCCGACTGCTATGCCGCGGCCGACGTTTTTGCCTTCGCCTCGCGCACCGAGACGCAGGGGCTGGTGCTGCTCGAGGCGATGGCCGCCGGGCTGCCGGTGGTGGCGCTGGCGGCGATGGGGACGATCGACATTCTCGGCGCCCGGCGCGGCGCGCTGGTGCCGGAGGACAATCCGGCAGCCTTCGCGCTGGAGGTGGTCGGTGTCCTGCGCAACGCCGACCTGCGCCGCCGTTTGGCGCGCGACGGGCGCGACTACGCCAACGAATGGTCGGACGAGACGCTGGCCGGACGGATGGCCGAGCTCTACCGGACCATCCATCACTCGCAAGGGAGCGGAACCTGAACCTATGAATAAACCCATGACTTCGCCGATCGACGAAAGCCCGTTCAAGGGCAAGACCGGCCTGCGCCGGGTCTGGAACGCCTTCAACTATTCGCTCTGCGGCCTGCGCGCCGCCTACGTTTGCGAAGACGCCTTCCGCCAGGAAGTGCTGCTCGCCGCGCTGCTCATCCCGCTCGCGCTCTACCTGCCGGTCGGCGGCATCGGGCGGGCGCTGATGATCGGCAGCGTCCTGCTGGTGCTGATGGTCGAGCTGCTCAATTCGGCGGTCGAGGCCACCGTCGACCGGATTTCGCTGGAAAACCATCGCCTGGCCAAACGCGCCAAGGACATCGGCAGCGCCGCCGTGCTCTGTTCGCTGATCAACGTGGCGGCCATCTGGGCTTGCGTTTTACTGGGCTGATTTTTTGTGGAGAGAATTGTGGAGTGCACTCGATGCCGCGCCTCGATCTAGCCATCGTGACCGAAACCTACCCGCCGGAAGTTAACGGCGTGGCGATGACCATCGGCCGACTCGTTGAAGGCCTGCGCAGCAACGGCCACCGCGTGCGCATCTTCCGGCCGCGCCAGCCTGCGGCCGATGCCGGCACTGGCAGCGCGCACGGCGACGATCTGGCGCTGCCCGGTTTTCCGCTGCCCGGCTACGCCGGCCTGCGTTTCGGCCTGCCCGCCCGGCGCCGTCTGTGCGCGGCCTGGCGGGCGGCGCGGCCGGATGCGGTGCATGTGGTGACCGAGGGGCCGCTCGGCTGGTCGGCCGTCGCCGCGGCGCGTTCGCTTGGCATTCCGGTGACCTCGGGTTTTCACACCAACTTCGACCGCTACAGCCGGCACTACGGCATCGGCTGGCTGCAGCCGACCGTCGCCGCCTACCTGCGCAGCTTTCACCGGCGCACGCGGGCGACCCTGGTGCCGACCGCATCGCTCGCCGCCAGTCTGGCCGGCGAGGGCCTGTCCGGCGTGCGCGTGGTCGGGCGCGGCGTCGACACCGCACTGTTCGATCCGGCGCGGCGCAGCGCCGCCCTGCGCGCCGAATGGGGGCTCGCCGCCGACGATCTGGCCGTGCTCTACGTCGGCCGCGTCGCCGCCGAGAAAAACATCGATCTTGCGCTGCGTGCCTTCGCCGCGATTCAGGTGCGTTGCCCGCGCGCGCGCTTCGTGCTGGTCGGCGACGGGCCGCTGCGCGCCAGGCTGCAGCGGCAACACCCGGCGCACCATTTCGCCGGGCAGCGGCTGGGCGACGATCTGGCGGCGCACTATGCCTCGGGCGACCTTTTCCTCTTTCCGAGCCTCACCGAAACCTTCGGCAACGTGACGCAGGAAGCGATGGCCAGCGGTCTCGCCGTGCTCGCCTTCCGCAGCGCGGCGGCGGCCGAGATGATCGTCGATGGCGACAACGGGCGGACGATCGCGCCGGGCGACGACGCCGCCTTCATTCAGGCGGCGCTCACGCTCGCGCAGGACGGCGCGGCGCTCGCGCGCCTGCGCGAAAACGCCCGGCAGCGCGTGGCGGCCTGCGGCTGGGGCGCGGTTTCCCTGCAATTCGAGGCGGTACTGCGCGAAGCGATCGGCACTGCCTGAGAGGCACGGCAAAGCCGGGCCGGCCGATCAGGCGTACCCCAGGAGTACTTATTCGGCCTTGGCCTTCCTGTGCGCCTTGGCCATGCGGTCGTAGAGAACGACGTTGACCGTCGCGGCGAGATTCATGCAGCCGACGGTGGGGATATACACCACATCCTCGCACCAGGCGCGCACCGTCTTGTCCAGCGTGCCGTCTTCCGGCCCGAAGATGTAGAACGCCCGCTCGGGGTGGGTATAGTCGGGCAGGGGCCGGGCATCCTTGACCAGCTCGACGGCGACCGGCGTGCAGCCGAGCGGGATGACCTGCTGCAGGTCTTCGATACCGATCAGCGGGATTTTCTGGTGCACCTTCTTGGTGTCGGTGACGAATTCCTTGGCGCGGTCGTAGCGAACGCCGGTGTAGAACACCGTGTTCACGCCGTAGCAGCCGGCCGCGCGCAGCACCGAGCCGACGTTTTCCGGCGACTTGGGGTTGAACAGGCCGATACAGCAGAAACCTTTTTTCATGGCGGGTGTGTTCCGGAGGCTAGGCCGCGATTGTACGGGTTTAATCGTTTTCGACTTGCGGAACTGTTCCGGCCCGCCTCCATCGAAACAAGGGATGGCCGCCCGGCCGCATCGCCCACAAAGGAGTTCCCATGCACGCCAACCAACACACCCTGAGCAACCTGTTCGACCAGCTCGGACTGCCGGCGGAGCCTGCCGCCATCGACGACTTCATCGCTGCCCACCGCCCCCTGGGCAACGGCGTCGCCCTCTACCGCGCCCCCTTCTGGTCGGCAACCCAGCGCGCTTTCCTCAAGGAGGAAATCATCGAGGACGCCGACTGGGCCGGCGTGATCGACGAGCTCAACGTGCGGCTGTCCTAGCGGAGAGCCGCCTCGGTCAGGCCCTGCCGGGTCGCAATGCCTGGAGAGTGGCGTGTTTATTGGCTTCCGGGCCAGTGCCTGACGTAGATCGCCAGCTGGCGCGGGTTGCAGGGAGCAAAGCCAGGCCTCGGGCCAAAGTGCTCTTGGGGTGCTGACTGCCGGGCAGCGGTTTTCCGGCTTCCAAAATTTTCGTTTGTCCGAAATCATGCCGCCGACGCTTGGGCCGACGGTGGTGATCACCGCGAATGTGTCAGATAAAACCTAAATGGAGTACGATTGTACTGTTTTTGGGTTTTGTGGTGTCATTAATGTCTCAACTCGCTTCAACCGGAATCGCCAACGCACTGTTCAGCAAAACGCTGAGCGGAATTCTTGCGCTTGTGTTCGGCCAGCCGGACAAGTCCTTCTATACCCGCGAGATCATCAAGCACGTTGGCACGGGGGGGAGCCAGGTCGGCAAGGAGCTGGACCGCTTGACCGGTGCCGGGCTGATCCTGCGCGAGCCGCGCGGCAATCTCGTTTTCTACCGCGCCAATCCAACGGCTGCGGTTTATCGGGAACTGGTCGGTCTGGTCGGCAAATCGTTCGGCATTCCCGATCAACTGCGCCGTTTCCTCGAGCCATCGGCCAGCCGCATCCGGTATGCTGGCGTCTTTGGTTCGGTGGCCAGAGGCGAGCAGCGGGCCGACAGCGACGTCGACCTACTACTGGTCGGCGACGTCCGACTGTCCGAGTTGGCCGTCCCTTTGCACGAGGCCGAGGCCGCACTTGGCATGCGGGTATCGCCGACACTGATGAGCGAAGACGAGTATCGAAGCCGACGCCAGAACGGCGACTATTTCCTTGAAAAGGTTCTCGCCGGCGAGTTGATCGCCCTATGGGGAACCCTTGAATAAACGGCGGTGCCATGAACAGTCTTGAAAATCTCGTTCGCGTTGGCCAGCTCAAGCCGGAGCCGCCTGCCGACGACGAAATCGCCGTCAGCCTGCGCAAGGCTTCCATCTACCTGACCGACGCCGCCATTCCTTCGCTGAGTCCACCCAGCCGTTTCATGCTGGCTTACGATGCCGCACATGCGCTGGCCTTCGCCGCCTTGCGGGCCAATGGTTACCGCCCCGACAGCGGGCGCGGCCACCGCGCCGTCGTATTTCAGACTTTGGCCGCCACCATCGGTGCGCCGCCGGAACTCTGGATCACCCTCGATCGTTACCATACCCGGCGCAATGCCTCGGAGTATGGCGGGATGGTCGAGGCCAGTGCGAGCGAGGCGGATGATTTACTGGCCGCCGCTTTGAAATTGCATGAGCTGTTCAGAAGCTGGCTGGCGAGCCATCGGCCGTCTGTCTTGTCCTGAAAGAGCGAGAGGTCAGTAGTTTGTCCTGCGTGATACAACTTCAGACAATGGGGGGAGTCGGTGACTTCCAGAATTCATCGGAGAGAATGTCTCTGAGCCCGTTTTTCGTTATTCGGGGAAAAATGAGCCAAGCCCATTTTGGTCCATTGTGTGGGATTCTGAGATGAAAGAAGCAAAGCATGAGAGTCGCTGTCCGCTGAGCGCGGTGGACCGCCGACTCGGAGACGTACACCGGCATTGGCATGAGGCTGAACGCGGATATTTTGACCCTGAAATTTTCAGAGTCGCGATCCAGACCGCGATTCAAACACTGCGTACCGTCACCTTCATTGTGCAGAGTAACAAGCGGCTTTTCAGTAATTTCGACTCTTGGTATGAGTCATGGCAAGACAAGCTGCGCGCTGATGCTTTGATGCGCTGGATGGTGGATGCGCGTAATAAAATCGAGAAACAAGGCGATCTGGATGCGCATAGTTTTGTTCGAGTCGAGATTATGGCGTCCTATTACGAGGAAGGGCCGCGCATGGAAGTCGCGGCTGAACTATTTCAAAGCCCGGCTGAACTGATCCGTAGCATTCCCACAGAAGTATTAAGAAAGCATGTTTTCAAGGATGGCATCCTGCGCATTCAACGGCGCTGGGTAGAAAACAGCTTGCCGGGCTACGAGCTTTTAGACGCAGTGGGGATTGCATACGGAAGAGTCGCTGAGTTGGTGGCGGATGCTCACCGGGAACTAGGCTTGGAACTGCCTTCCACGATGGAAGGCGACATCGACCGTACACAGGGTAAAGAATCGCGAGGGGGAAGACTGCCCTGCATGATCGGTCACGGCGACGCCCGCAGTCACAATGTGTGGCTCGCGACGGGGCAGACAATGGAAATTGAACAGAAAACCATCGAGTTCGACAGGGAGCACGCGGAACACGCAGCGGGCAAATATGGGCTTGATCCGAAGGAAATGTTCCCTTCAACAGACCCTGCGCCTGTAGCAACGTTGAACGATCTGTTCGCTACTGCCAGAAAAATGTTTTTCGTGGATGGTCATCACGACACCATTGCGTTCCTCCTCAACGGCGCACGGCCCGTAAAATTGATGCAACTGGCTCTTCAGGAACACGGAGAAAAGTACCTTGTCATGAGGGTGCTTGCAAACGAGGTGGTCAAGTACGGTGCGGATGGAGTAATCATCATCAGTGAGGTTTGGAGCGCTCCCTATGATCCGAGCAAACCTTATCGCCGCGCGGCAGATGCTCCTGAAAGAAGGGAATTTCTGTCTGCTATCCTTGTGACCAAAACCGGTGATCCCGTTCAGCTGCTTGCGCTGATTAAGCGCGTGGGCGATGACGTGACCCTCGGAGACACGGACACGCTACGGGATCAGGCGCAAATTGCTTTCGCTCCAATCTATGCTATATGGGGACGAGAGATTCCTGACGCTTGGATCAAAGCAATGAATATCGGCGCCCGGGATGGAGCGTCTGGCGACGACTCCACTACATCAACGTGATTAGCGGGTGAGCGTCCGCTTTGAAGAAGTCCGAAAGGCCGCTCCGGGCACATTGGAGACTTTGGTTTTCTATATGTCATCAGACAGCAAGGGGTCGTCAACAGACGATCGCTGAAGAGTGGCGTCTTTATTGGCTTTTAGGCCATCGCCGGGGACCATCCGCGCCGCACATCGTTGGCGTACCGACAAGCTTATGAAGGCTTATCCGCAGGTTTTTCCGGCAGCGTTGCGGGGTCGAGACCCCAGTCGCCGTGTTCGTACCAGTCGTCGCCGAGCAGTTCGGCGGGGTGCTGCGTGCGGCCGGAGCCGTTGCCGCATTGCAGGGCATCGACCGGGCAGTATTTGTCGCAACCCCAGCAAATGCGCTCGGGATGCTTCGGGTTGAGGGGAAACTTTTTTGCCATTTCAGGCGGCCTGATTCATCAAGTTTCGTATCCGTAAAAAAGCCGCCGCACCCGTGCGGTTGCGGCGGCTTTTCCCTGTCTGCTGCTGCCTTACTTCTTTTTCACCGGCGGGATGTCGGTGCAACTGCCGTGCGCGACTTCCGCCGCCATGCCGACCGTTTCACCCAGGGTCGGGTGCGGGTGGATGGTCTTGCCGATATCGACGGCATCGCAGCCCATCTCGATCGCCAGACAGACTTCGCCGATCATGTCACCGGCTGACGGGCCGACGATGGCGCCGCCGATCACGCGGTGCGTTTCGGCGTCGAAGATCAGCTTGGTGAAGCCGTAGTCGGCGCCGTTGGCGATGGCGCGCCCGGAGGCGGCCCACGGGAACTTGGCGGTCTCGATCTTGCGCCCTTCCTGCTTGGCTTGGTCTTCCGTGTAGCCGACCCACGCGACTTCCGGGTGGGTGTAGGCGACGCCGGGGATGACCTGCGCGTCGAACACCGCCTTGTGGCCGGCGGCGACTTCGGCGGCGACGTGCGCCTCATGCACCGCCTTGTGCGCCAGCATCGGCTGGCCGACGAGGTCGCCGATGGCGAAGATGTGCGGCACGTTGGTGCGCATCTGGTTATCGACCGGGATGAAGCCGCGATCGGTGACGATGACGCCGGCCTTGTCGGCGGCGATCTTCTTGCCGTTCGGCGAGCGGCCGGCGGCTTGCAGGATCATGTCGTACTTGACCGGCTCGGCGGAGACGCCTTCACCTTCGAACTTGACGTAGAGGCCGTCGTCCTTGGCTTCCACGGCAACCGTCTTCGTCTTCAGCATGACCTTGTCGAAGCGGTGCAGGTTCTGCTTTTCCCAGACCTTGACCGCATCGCGATCCGGGCCGGACATCAGCACGTCCATCATTTCGACGACATCGACACGGGTGCCGAGCGAGGAATAGACGGTGGCCATCTCGAGGCCGATGATGCCGCCGCCGATGACCAGCATCTTCTTCGGCGTCGCACCGTTCACCGTTCGCAGCTCGAGCGCGCCGGTCGAGTCGACGATGCGCGGGTCCTTCGGGATGAAGGGCAGATGCACGGCGGCGCTGCCGGCGGCGATGATGCACTTCTGGAAGCGGATCACCTTCTTGGCGCCGGTCTTGTCCTGCGCCGCGCCGTCGGTGACTTCGACCTCGATGTGGTTGGCGTCGAGGAAGCTGCCGTAGCCGCGCACGACCTCGACCTTGCGGCCCTTGGCCATGCCGGCCAGACCGCCGGTCAGCTTGCCGACGACCTTGGATTTGTGCGCGCGCAGCTTGTCGATGTCGACTTGCGGTGCGGCGAACGAGACGCCGAGGTCGGACATGTGCGCAGCTTCGTCCATCACGGCGGCGACGTGCAGCAGCGCCTTCGACGGGATGCAGCCGACGTTCAGGCAGACGCCGCCAAGTGTCGCGTAACGCTCGACGATCACCGTCTTCATGCCGAGGTCGGCGCTGCGGAAGGCCGCCGAGTAGCCGCCGGGGCCGGCGCCGAGGACGAGCATTTCGCATTCGAGATCGACCGTGCCGGCGAACTGCCCGGCGATTGGTGCAACGATCGGCTCAACACTCGGCGTTGCTTGCGGAGCCGGAGCCGCCGCCGGAGCGGCTGCTCCGGCCGCTCCGGTTGCTGGCCGGGTCGGCGCGGGGGGCACGCCGGCGCCGGCCGTCTCGATCAGCACAACCAGCGTGCCTTCCGAAACCTTGTCGCCGAGTTTGATTTTGACTTCCTTGACGACGCCGGCCACCGGGCTCGGCACGTCCATCGTCGCCTTGTCCGATTCGAGCGTGACGAGGGCGTCGTCCACGTTCACCGTGTCGCCAACCTTGACGCACACGTCGATGACGGGAACGTCGCTGTAGTCGCCGATATCCGGCACTTTTGCTTCAATGATCTGGCTCATTATTTCGTTCTCCCGATCAGAGCAGCACGCGGCGCATGTCGGCGAGCAGCTGCGCGACATAGACGTTGAAGCGGGTGGCCAGCGCGCCGTCGATCACGCGGTGGTCGGCGGTCAGCGACATCGGCAGGATCAGGCGCGGCACGAATTCCTTGCCGTTCCACACCGGCTTCATCACCGATTTGTTGACGCCGAGGATGGCCACTTCCGGCGCATTGACGATCGGCGCGAAGTAGGTGCCGCCGATGCCGCCCAGGCTCGAGATGGTGAAGCAGGCGCCGGACATGTCGGCTGGGCCGAGCTTGCCGTCGCGCGCCTTCTTCGAGAGTTCGCCGCATTCGGCGACGATCTGCGTCACCGTCTTCTGGTCGACGTTCTTGACCACCGGAACGACCAGGCCGTTCGGCGTGTCGGCGGCGAAGGCGATGTGGAAGTACTGCTTGAGCACCAGGTTGTCGCCGTCGAGCGAGCTGTTGAACTCGGGGAACTTCTTCAGCGCGATGGCGCAGGCCTTGATCAGGAAGGCGAGCATCGTGATCTTGACGCCCGACTTCTCGTTCTCCTTGTTCATCGCCACGCGGAAGGCTTCGAGCTCGGTGATGTCGGCATCTTCGTGATAGGTCACGGCCGGGATCATCGCCCAGTTGCGCGCGAGGTTCTGGCCGGAAATCTTCTTGATGCGCGACAGCGGCTTGACCTCGACGGCGCCGAACTTGGCGAAGTCGACCTTCGGCCAGGGCAGCAGGTCGAGCCCGCCGCCGAGCGAGCCGACGAAGGCGGCGGCCGCAGTCGGCGCCGGGCCGGCCTTCATCACGCCCTTGACGAAGGCGCTGACGTCTTCCTTGAGGATGCGGCCTTTCGGGCCGGTGGCCGGCACCTTGGAAAGATCGACGCCGAGTTCGCGGGCGAAAGCGCGCACCGACGGGCTGGCGTGCGTCTTGGCGCCGAGCGCGAGAGCCGGGGCGGGCGCGGCAGCGACAGCAGGAGCCGCAATCGGTGCCGGGGCAGCGGCGGCAACCGGCGCTGCGGCGGCCAGTGCACTGACTGGCGCCGGCGCGGCAGCCGGAGCGGCCGCAGAACCGGTTTGCACGACCACGACCACGCTGCCTTCGGAAATCTTGTCGCCGAGGCCGACCTTGATCTCCTTGATCACGCCGGCGACCGAACTGGGCACGTCCATCGTCGCCTTGTCGGATTCGAGGGTGACCAGCGCGTCGTCGACCTTGACCGTGTCGCCGACCTTGACGCAGACGTCGATCACCGGCACGTCGGTGTAATCGCCGATATCCGGCACCTTGACTTCGACCAGCGCGCTGGCGGCAGCCGGGGCCGGCGCCGCGACGGGCGCGGCGGCGACGGGCGCCGGAGCGGCTGCTTGTGCGACAGGCGCGGCAGCCGCCGCACCGGCCGCTTCCAGAATGACGACGACGGCGCCTTCGGAAATCTTGTCGCCCAGATTGACCCTGATTTCCTTGACGACGCCGGCGGCCGACGACGGTACGTCCATCGTCGCCTTGTCGGATTCGAGGGTGACCAGTGCGTCGTCGACCTTGACGCTGTCGCCGACCTTGACGCAGATATCGATCACCGGCACGTCGGTGTAATCGCCGATGTCCGGGACTTTCACTTCAATTGTCTGACTCATGAATGCGCTCCCTTAAACCGACATCGGGTTGGGTTTGTTCACATCGATGCCGTACTTGGCAATCGCCTCGGCGACCTTGCTCTGTTCGATCGTGCCTTCGTCGGCCAGCGCCTTCAGCGCGGCGACGGTGACCCAGCGGCGATCCACCTCGAAGAAGTGGCGCAGTTTCTCGCGCGTATCCGAGCGGCCGAAACCGTCGGTGCCGAGCGTCACGTAGCGGCGGTTGATGAAGGGACGGATCTGCTCGGCGTACAGGCGGACGTAGTCGGTCGCCGCGATCACCGGGCCGCTCGTGCCGTTCAGGCAGGTCTCGACGTGCGAGAGCTGGGCCTTGGAGGTCGGGTTGAGCAGGTTGTGGCGCTGCGCGTCGTTGCCGTTGCGCGCCAGTTCGTTGAAGCTCGGGCAGCCCCACAGATCGGCGTCGACGCCCCAGTCGTTCTTGAGCAACTCGGCGGCGGCGATGACTTCGCGGAAGATCGTGCCGGAACCGAGCAGCTGCACGCGCGGCGCGGCCTTCTTGCCCGATTCGGCGCCCTTGCGCAGCAGGTACATGCCCTTGAGGATGTCGGCTTCGGCGCCGGTCGGCATCTCGGGATGCTCGTAGTTCTCGTTCATCACCGTGATGTAGTAGTAGATGTCTTCCTGTTCCTGGAACATCCGGCGCAGGCCGTCCTGCATGACGACGGCGACTTCGAAGGAGAAGGTCGGGTCGTAGCTGATGCAGTTCGGGATCAGGCCGGAGAGGATCAGCGAGTGGCCGTCCTCGTGCTGCAGGCCTTCGCCGTTCAGCGTCGTGCGCCCGGCCGTACCGCCGATCAGGAAGCCGCGCGAACGCTGGTCGGCTGCCGCCCAGCAGAGGTCCATCGTGCGCTGCAGGCCGAACATCGAGTAGCAGATGTAGAACGGGATCATCTGCACGCCATGCACCGAATAAGCGGTGGCGGCGGCGATCCAGTCGGCCATCGCACCGGCTTCGTTGATGCCTTCCTGCAGCACCTGGCCGGTCTTCGATTCCTTGTAGAACATCAGCTGGTCGTGATCTTCCGGAACGTAGTTCTGGCCTTCCTGGTTCCAGATGCCGACCTGGCGGAAGAGGCCTTCCATGCCGAAGGTGCGCGATTCGTCGGGAACGATCGGCACGACGTTCTTGCCGATCTTCTTGTCCTTCAACAGGATGTTCAGGACGCGCACGATCGACATCGTCGTCGAGACTTCGCGGCCTTCGCCGGAGGCCTTGAGCAGGGCGTCGAAGGCCGAGAGCGCCGGTACTTCGAGGGCCGGGGCGCTGCGCCGGCGCTGCGGCAGGTAGCCGCCGAGGTTCTGGCGGCGCTCGCGCATGTAGGTCAGTTCCGGCGAACCTTCCTCGAACTTGAGGTAGGGCAGTTCGTCGATCTTGTCGTCCGGAATCGGCAGGGCGAAGCGGTCGCGGAAGCGCTTGACGGCGTCGTGGTCGAGCTTCTTCTGCTGGTGCGAGATGTTCATGCCCTCGCCGGCGTTGCCCATGCCGAAGCCCTTGATCGTCTTGGCGAGGATCAGCGTCGGCTGGCCCTGGTGCTCGACGGCGGACTTGTAGGCGGTGAAGATCTTGAAGATGTCGTGGCCGCCGCGATTCAGGTTCCAGACGTCCTCGTCGGTCCAGTCGGCGACCAGCGCCTTGAGTTCGGGCGTGTTGAAAAAGTATTCGCGCACGTAGGCGCCGTCCTTGGCCTTGAAGGTCTGGTACTCGCCGTCGACGACTTCCATCATGCGCTTCTTCAGGATGCCGCTCTTGTCGCGCTGCAGCAGCGTATCCCAGTGCGTGCCCCAGATCAGCTTGATGACGTTCCAGCCGGCGCCGCGGAACTCGGCTTCGAGCTCCTGGATGATCTTGCCGTTGCCGCGCACCGGGCCGTCGAGACGCTGCAGGTTGCAGTTGATCACGAACACCAGGTTGTCGAGTTTCTCGCGCGCGGCCATGCCGATCGCGCCGAGCGATTCGACTTCGTCGGTCTCGCCATCGCCGAGGAAGGCCCAGACCTTGCGGTTCTTCGCTTCGACGAAGCCGCGGCTGTCCATGTATTTCATGAAGCGCGCTTGGTAGATCGCCTGGATCGGGCCGAGACCCATCGAGACGGTCGGGAACTGCCAGAAATCGGGCATCAGCCAGGGGTGCGGGTAGGAGGGGATGCCCTTGCCGTCGACTTCCTGGCGGAAGCTGTCCATCTGCTCGTCGGTCAGGCGGCCGAGCAGGTGCGCGCGTGCGTAGATGCCGGGAACGGCGTGGCCCTGGAAGAAGATCAGGTCGCCGCCGTGCTGCTCGGTCGGCGCGTGCCAGAACCACGAGAAGCCGACGTCGTAGAGCGCGGCGGCCGAGGCGAAGGAGGCGATGTGGCCGCCGACGTTGGTGTGCTTGTTGGCGCGCACGACCATGGCCATCGAATTCCAGCGGATGTAGTTGTGGATGCGGATTTCGAGATCCGGATTGCCGGGGTATTTCGGCTGCTGATCGGCCGGAATGGTGTTGATGTATTCGGTGGTGGCGCTGTACGGGAGGTCGATCCCTTCTTCACGCGCCTGTTCGATCAGGCGCTCGATCAGGAAGTGCGCGCGTTCGGCACCTTCCTTGTCGATCACGCCGCCCAGCGCGTCATGCCATTCCTGGGTTTCTTGCGGGTCGGCATCGCGTTTTGCATCGATGTTGCCGGCCGGCTGGGGGTTCTCGGATTGTGCTGCCATGGCTTGTCTCCTCGTTTGAAGAACATTTTGTGCTGCGCACCGATCAGGCGGCAACGCTAGGTTAATACGTAGTTTTAATGCGAAGTACCGCAACGCATCAATTCCGCATTGTAGGATAGCTTTTTGCGATGTGCAATATAGTGAAACTACGTAGAGGCTGCGAAGGAGTCATGCAGGTCGCCGAATCGCCCTGCCAGCGGTGTGGAAATTGATCTGGGTCAACGTGAAAGCGTTACAAAAAAGCTACATTTCTCGCCTGATTTGAAATGCTTTGGCAATCCAGCAAAATCCAGAAACTCGAGGAGATCCAATGACGGCAGCAGCAATCAAGGCATTCCGGCCCGCGCCGGCGCAAAGCAGGCTTTTGATGTCGGGCAACGAGGCGGTGTCGCGCGCCGTCTGGGAGTCGGGCGTGCGCGTCGCCGCGGCTTACCCGGGAACGCCGGCGACCGAGATGCTGGAGGTCGTGTCCACCTATCCGGATATCTACAGCGAGTGGTCGGTCAACGAGAAGGTTTCGCTCGAGGTCGCTTTCGGCGCGGCGATGGCCGGTTCGCGCAGCTTCTGCGCGATGAAGCACGTCGGCATGAACGTCGCCTCCGACGCGCTGATGACGATGACGCTGACCGGCGTCGCCGGCGGCCTGGTGATCGCGATCGCCGACGATGTTGGGCTGTCCTCGTCGCAGAACGAACAGGACTCGCGCTACTGGGGCCGCTTCGCGCACGTGCCGGTGCTCGAGCCGTCCGATTCGCAGGAGGCCTACGAATTCACGCTGGCCGCTTTCGAGCTCTCCGAGCGCTTCCAGGTGCCGGTGATCTTGCGCCTGACGACGCGCATCTGCCACGTCAAGGGCCTGGTCACGGTCGGCGAGCGCAGCGAGCGCGCCGCCGCCGGGTTCAAGAAGGAAGTCGCGCGCTGGGTGATGGTGCCGGGCGCCGCCGGCCGGCGTCTGCCATTGATGTATGAGCGCGAGCGCAAGCTGCGTGCCGAATCCGAGGTGTCGGCGCTGAACGTCGTGGAATCCGGCAGCGATCGCCGCGTCGGCTTCGTCACCTCCGGCCCGGCCTACATGCACGTGCGCGAAAGCTTCCCCGACGCGCCGGTGCTCAAGCTCGGCTTCTCCTTCCCGGTGCCTTTCGAAAAGGTGCGCACCTTCGCCGCGCTGTGTGACCAGCTGGTCGTCGTCGAGGAAGTCGAACCGCTGATCGAAACCGAACTCAAGGCGCAGGGCATCGCCGTTTCCGGCAAGGACATCCTGCCGCAGTCCGGCGAACTGTCGCCCAACGTGCTCAAGCCGGTGGTCGCCCGCCTGCTCGGCGAGCCGGTGCCGGAAACCGGGAAGACCTTGCCGATGCCGGTCTTCCCGCGGCCGCCGACGATGTGCGTGGCCTGTCCGCATCTCGGCGTCTATTACACGCTGGCGCAACTGCGCAACGTCACCATTTCCGGCGACATCGGCTGCTACACGCTCGGCTTCGGCCACCCGTGGAATGCGCTCGACGCCTGCATCTCGATGGGCGCCTCGATGGGCATGGCGCTCGGCCTCGACAAGGGGCGCGGCGAGTCGGACAAGGACAAGAAGATCGTCGCCGTGATCGGCGATTCGACCTTCCTGCACATGGGCATGCAAGGCCTGCTCGACATCGTCTACAACCGCGGCAACGTCACCGTCCTGTTGCTCGACAACCGCGCGGTCGGCATGACCGGCGGCCAGAACAACCCCGGCAACGGGCGCGACATTCACGACAACGAAGCGCCGCGCGTCGATTTCGCCACGCTGGTCAAAGCGCTCGGCGTGCGTGAAGAGCGCGTGCATGTGGTCGATCCCTACGAGCTGCCGACGCTGTTCAAGACCTTGCGCGAGGAAACGAAGATCCCCGAGCCGTCGGTGATCATCACCAACCAGCCCTGTGTGCTGATCAAGGATTACCACAAGCTCAAGCCTTTTACCGTCATCGACGACAAATGCACCGGTTGCGGCAATTGCGTCGATATTGGTTGCCCGGCGATCCACGTCACGCGGCGCGACAAGGTGACCAAGGCCTCGGGCCGCGAAGTCGATCTCTCCTTCGTGCGCATCGAGACCGCCGCGTGTACCGGTTGCGGCCTCTGCGTGCAGCCTTGCGCGCCGGATGCCATCGTGCACGCCGACACGCTGACCTCGGTGATCAATTTCGCAAAAAAAGATTAATCGCTTTTCAAGCAAAGCGCGTTTTGGGGCGCTTTTGGGGGTATTCCAATGTCTGAAACAACCAACATCCTCGTCGTCGGCATCGGCGGGCAGGGCGTCATGACGGCGACCGAAATCCTTGCCGAAGCGGCCATCGCGCTCGGCCACGACGTCAAGAAAACCGAAGTGGCCGGCATGGCGCAGCGCGGCGGCGTGGTTTCCTCGCACCTGCGTTTCGGCCCGCGCGTGCTGTCGCCGCAGATCACGCCGGGAACCGCCGATCTGCTGCTCGGCTTCGAGGCCGCCGAAGGGATGCGCTGGCGGCACATGCTGCGCCCGGCCGGGCTGGCCCTGATGAACACCGGCCGCCTGGTGCCGCCGGTGGTCGATCTCGGCCTTTGCGATTACCCGGAAGATCCGGTCGCCTCGGTACGGGCGGCGGGCACGCGGGTCTACGCCTTCGACGCGTCGGCTATCGCCAAGGAGCTCGGCGACAGCCGCCTGGGCAATACCGTGATGCTCGGCGCGATTTCCGATCACCTGCCGTTTTCCGCCGAAGTGCTCGAGCACTGCATCCTCAAGCGCTTCGCCGCGAAGAAGCCGGCCCTCGTCGAACTCAACCGCCGCGCTTTCGCGGCCGGGCGGGAGGCCGCCGGGCAGGCTGCGCAGGCGGAAAAGTCGGAAGAAGGCGTCGCCGCTGTCGCTGCCTGATTTGCGGTAAAATCCGCGTTCGAACAAACGGAAAGGCCGGTGTTGCGCTGTTGAGCGCCCGGCCTTTTCCGCATTTTCCCGCTTTCTTTTCGGTGTCCAAATGACGGCAAAAATTCTCGACGGCAACGCGCTCGCTCAAAAGCTGCGCGCCGATTTCAAAACCCGCGCCGAAGCACTCGCCGCCCAGGACACCCGTCCCGGGCTGGTGGTCATCCTGGTCGGCGAAGATCCGGCCTCGCAAGTCTATGTGCGCAACAAGGTCGCCGCCTGCGAGAAGGCCGGTTTCTACTCCGACAAGATCGTCTACGCGCCGGATGTCGCGCCGCAAGTGGTGTTCGACAAGATCGCCGAACTCAACGCCGATCCGAAGGTGCACGGCATCCTCGTGCAGCTGCCCTTGCCGAAGCATTTCGACAGCGACGCCGTGCTCGAAGCGATCGCCCCCGAGAAGGACGTCGACGGTTTCCACGCCGAGAACGTCGGCGCCCTGATGCAGGGCCAGCCACGCTTCATTCCGTGCACGCCCTACGGCGTGATGAAGTTCTTCGAGGACGCCGGGATCGACCTCAAGGGCAAGGAAGCCGTCGTCATCGGCCGCTCGAACATCGTCGGCAAGCCGATGGCCATGCTTCTGCTGCACGCCGGCGCGACCGTCACGGTCTGCCATTCGCAGACGAAGGATCTCCTGTTTCATACCAAGCGCGCCGACGTGCTGGTCGCCGCGATCGGCCGCCCGCGCTTCGTCACCGCCGAGATGGTCAAGCCCGGCGCGGTCGTCATCGACGTCGGCATCAATCGTTTGCCCGATGGCAAGCTGTGCGGCGACGTCGATTTCGAATCGGTCAAGGAAGTCGCCTCGGCGATCACCCCGGTGCCCGGCGGCGTCGGCCCGATGACCATCACCATGCTGCTCGGCAACACGCTCGAAGCCGCCGAAAGATCCGTGAAGTAGAGAAGTAGGGCGCAATAAGCGCAGCGGCTCTGCATTTCCTGCGGTCACATTGCGCCATGCCGATAATTTTTCCGAAGAGGACCACATCATGAATCAACATCCCCTGGTAGGCATCATCATGGGCTCGGACAGCGACTGGCCGATCATGCGCGCCGCCGCCGAGACGCTGAAGAGTTTCGGCATTCCCTACGAAGCCAAGGTGCTGTCGGCGCATCGCACGCCGGATGCGGCGCTCGATTACGCGGCCGGTGCCAGCGAACGCGGCATGAAGGTGCTGATCGGCGCGGCCGGCGGCGCCGCCCACCTGGCCGGCGTGCTCGCCGCCAAGACGCAGCTGCCGGTGCTCGGCGTGCCGATTCCCTCCAAGCACCTGCTCGGTCTCGATTCGCTGCTCTCGATGGTGCAGATGCCGGGCGGCATTCCGGTCGCCACCTTCGCCGTCGGCGAAGCCGGCGCGACCAACGCCGCCTTGTTTGCCGTCGCCATGCTGGCGCTCGGCGATGCCGGCCTGGCCACCAAGCTTGCCGAGTTCCGCACGCGCCAGTCCGAAAAGGTCCTCTCCAAGACGCTGCCCGATCTGCCGTGAACGCTTCGACTCTCGTCCGCCGCTTGCCATGAACCCCGATCTCAGGCGCGCCGTAGCGCTCTTGCAGGCCGGCGAACTGGTCGCCTTCCCGACCGAGACGGTTTACGGTCTCGGCGCCGATGCGGCCAATCCGGCCGCGGTGGCCAAGATCTTCGCCGCCAAGGGCCGGCCGGCCGATCATCCGCTGATCGTCCACCTGCCCGGCGCCGGTCATCTCGACCGGTGGGCGCGCGAGATCCCGCCCGCCGCCTGGGAGCTCGCCGAAGCCTTCTGGCCCGGTCCGCTGACCCTGATTCTCAAGCGCGCCCCCGGCGTGCCCGATGCCGTGACCGGCGGCCAGGACACCGTCGGCGTGCGCGTTCCGGCGCACCCGCTGGCGCTCGAGCTGCTGCGCGCCTACGCGCAAGCCGGCGGCGGCGTGGGTGGCCGCTGCGGCATCGCGGCGCCATCGGCCAACCGCTTCGGCCGCATCAGCCCGACCGATGCGGCGCACGTCCATGAAGAACTTGGAGATTCGGTGGCGCTGGTCCTCGACGGCGGTCCATGCCCGGTTGGTATCGAATCGACGATCATCGACCTCTCGCGCGACGCGCCCTTGCCGCCGCGCCTGCTGCGCCCCGGCCACATCACGCCGGCGCAGATCGAAACGGTGCTCGGCATCCTGCCCGAGCTGGTTTCACCCAATACCGGCAGCAACGGCAATACGCCGCGTGTTTCCGGTTCGCTCGACGCGCATTACGCGCCGACCACGCCGATGCGTCTGGTCGCCCCCGAACGCTTGCTTGATTTCATGAACGCCCTGCGCCACAGCGGCCGGCGCTGCGCCGCGCTGTGCCACAGCCAGCCGCCGCACGCCGGCATGCCGCACGCCTGGCGCATGCTGCCGGCCGATCCGGAAGGCTATGCGCGCGGCCTTTACGCCGCCTTGCGCGAACTCGATCAGGCGGGGAGCGACATGATCGTGGTCGAGGACATTCCGGCCAACGCCGCCTGGCTGGCGGTCGCCGATCGCCTGCGGCGCGCCGCTTGCGGCGCCGGCGCGGGCTGAGAAAAGCCGGCGCTTATTTCCCGAACGGGAAAGAAACTGCCGTCTTCAGCACCCATCGTTCCGAGAAATCGTTCCAGCCACGGCCGATGCCGAGGTTGAGCTCCATCTCCTTGCCCTTGTAGTCGAGCACGGCGAAGGTTTGCTGGCTCTGCTCGCTGAGCGGGCCGATGTGGTGCAGTCGGCCGATATCCCCGTAGTGTTCGAGGCCGACGCTGTAGCGTTGGTCCAGCCGGTAAGCGAGCTTGAACTTGGCCGCCAGCTCCGGTTGCGTGAAGCCGTTGCCGGCGACCTTGAAATCGATTTCCGGATTGCTGGCAAAGGTCCAGCGCCCGATCCGGTAACCGATGATCATCTTCAGTTCGGCGTCGATATTGTTTTCCGAGAGCGTCCGCGGCAGGTGGCCGAGTTCGAGCAGGCCGCCGAGAAAGAAACCGTCGTCGTCATCGTCGTCGGGCCGGATCGGGACGCTGAGCACTTCGAAGCGGCCGCCGTCCACCCGAGCGTCGCCGTGCAGGCCGACCGACGAGAAAAGTTGAACGCCGATCTGGGTGTGGGCCGTGAGGCCGTAGGAAATCGCCGGGCTGACCTGCAGCAGGTGCACGCCGGAGCGCAGTTCCTCGTCCGGCGGCTTGCGCGGGCCGGCAACCGTGTAGTTCGAGATGACGTCGAAGGCGAACTGCCCTTGCTTGTTGGTCTCGTCGAGGCGCACCTCGAGCTCGTCGGGCAGCGCGAACGCCAATGGGGCGGCAAGCGAAGCGAGCAGCAGTAGGAGAATCGGAAGGAGACGCACCGCTAGACCATGCCCTTGTTTTGGAGGCCGGCAGTATAGCGCCGGATGTCGGCGGTGTAAGTTCCTGCCGTCACTGCTGGCCGTCGTCAGTTGCTCAGATTGCCGTCGGCGCGCAGCAGCGTCACCTCGACGAAGTTCGAGCCGATGCGGTTGTCCGGCGCGAAGCGGACACGGAAGCCGCCGACGTCGGTGTCGACGGTTTCCAGCGTCTTGAGCAAAGCCTCGGGCGTGATCTCGCCCTTGGTCCGGCGCAGGGCCTCGACCAGCACCCGGGCGCCGATGTATTCCTCGAAGCTGGTGTACGAGGGCTGCGCCTGCGGCGCGTATTTGCGCAGGGCCTCGCGATATTCCTGCACGACCTTCTGCGTGCCGTGGTGCGGCGAGGGGATGACCTGTGTGATGCCGACGCCGCGCGCGACGCTGCCGCCGGCGAGGGCGAACAGTTCCTGGCCGTTGACCACCGAAATGCTGAAAATCTGGGCGCCCGGTTCGACCTTGCGATATTCGCGGACGAAGGCGGCCGCCGGCCGCAGCACCGAGACCATCACGACCGCTTGCGGCGCGGCCTTGCCGATGCCGGCAACCGCCCCACTGACATCCTCGCTGCCCTTCTCGTAGCTGCCGCGCCCGGCCAGGGTCAGCTGGCGCTTGGCCAGGGCGTTCTCGACGCCGGCCAGGCCGGCCAGCCCGAACGCGTCGTTCTGGTAGAAGACGGCGATGCGCGTGATGCCGACGCCGGTGAATTGCTCGACCATGCGCTCGGCCTCGTCGGCGTAGCCGGCGCGGATGTGGAAGATGTAGGGGTTGTACGGCTTACGCAGCGGCTCGCCGCCGGTGTAGGGGGCGACCAGCGCGACCTTGCCGCCGGCCAGCACGCCCTGCTTGAGGAGCTCGGCGATGTTGCCGGTGCCGGCGTAGCCGATCAGCGCGACCGCCTTGTCCTTGTCGATCAGCTCGCGCGTCAGGCGCACGGTTTCCTCGGTCCGGTAGCTGTCGTCCTTGACGACGTGGCGGATCTTGCGGCCGGCCACGCCGCCCTGGGCGTTGACCGCGTCGAAGTAGATTTTTGCGCCGAGCACCATTTCGCGGCCGGTGCTCGCCAGCGTTCCGGAAAGCGGCGCCGACTGGCCGATGACGATGTCAGCCGCCGTGGCGCTGAAGGCGGCCAGCGAGAGCAGCGCGATGCCGAACGCACGGATCAGATGATGTTGCATGCCAACTCCCGGTGTGAAATTACGCAATCTGCGAAGCGTTGCGGATTTTACACACTCTAGCGCTCAGGACAAACGGATAGTCGTCGTGCCGCCGTAGCGAAGCTCAGCGCCCGCCCCAGGGCATCACCGGAACGGTCGAGATGCTGTTGGCCGGCGCGCCTTCGATCAGCTTGCGGCTGATCGCCAGATAAACCAGCGTTTTGTGGGCTTCGTCCCACAGGCGCACGATGCGGGTTTCCTTGAACAGGATCGAGGTGTCTTCCGAGAAGACGGTTTCGTCCGCCGGCAGCTTGGTGGGCAGGGTGATCGGGCCGGTCTGCCGGCAGGCCAGCGAGAACTGCGAAGGATCTTCGGCCAGCCCGAGCGAGCCCTTGACGCCGCCGGTCCGCGCCTGGCTCACGTGGCAGGTGACGCCGGGCACTTTCGGATCGGCGAAGGCTTCGACGCAGACCTTGTGATTGGCGCCGATCAGTTTCCATTCGGTGGTCACGCAGCCGATGGTTTCGGCGGCGGCCGGCGCGGCGGCGATGGCGAGAAGGGCAAGCGGTATCAATCGTGCGCCAAGTGAGCGGTGTCGGTCGGCCATTTCAGTTCTCCGGGAAAGGGGCCAGCGTGATGTCGCTGATCTGCCCGGCCGGCGAGCCGCGCCGCGCGCGCTGGGCGAGATGGCGCTCTTCCGAGACGAGCGTCTTGACCTTGTTGCGGTACATGCCCTTGATCGTCACCTGCGCGCCTTGCGCGAGGAGGACGGCGCGCAGCGCTTCCTTGTCCTTCAGTCCGATGATCTGCACGCCCTTGCCGCCCGAGAGGCGCTTCATCTGGTCGAGCGGGAAGACCAGCAGGCGGCCGTCTTCCGACAGCGCGGCGAGGTGGTCCTTGCCGGCGGTGCGCGCCGGCGGCAGGATCGTCGCGCCGTCCTCTAAGGTCAGGAAGGCCTTGCCGGCCTTCTGGCGCGAGAGCAGGTCGGCGTAGGTGCAGATGAAGCCATAGCCCGAGCTCTTGCTTATTAACCATTCGTCGTCCGCCTTGCCGGTCAGCACGTGCGCGATCTTGCCGGCGCCCATTTCGACGAAGGAGGGGAGCGGGGCGCCCATGCCGCGCCCGTCGGGCAGGCTGGCGATGGCGATGGTGAAGGCGCGTCCTTCGCTCGAGATGATCACCAATGACTCGACCGAGCGGCATTCCTGCGCCGATCCAAGGCGGTCGCCATCCTTGAAGGTGACGGCCGAGAGATCGAGTCCGTGCCCCTGACGGACGCGCGCCCAGCCTTTTTCGGAGACGATCAGCGTGACCGGTTCGTCGGTCACCGCGGCGACTTCCGAACGCGAGGCCATCGCTGCCGGCTGGATGATCGTGCGCCGCGCATCGCCGTGCTTCTCGGCGTCGGCCTTGATCTCGCTGATCACCTTGCGGCGCATCAGCAAGTCGCTGCCGAGCAGCTTGAGCAGCGCTTCCTTTTCCGTACGCAGTTTTTCCAGCTCCTGCTCGATCTTGATGCCTTCGAGGCGGGCCAGCTGACGCAGGCGGATTTCGAGGATGTCCTCGGCCTGCCGGTCGGAGAGCGTAAAGCGTTCGATCAGCGCGGCTTTCGGTTCATCCGACTCGCGGATGATGCGGATCACCTCGTCGATGTTCAAAAAGACGATGTGCCGGCCTTCGAGAATGTGAATCCGGTCGTTGGCTTTTTCGAGGCGGAATTCGGTGCGCCGGTGCACTGTTTTGATGCGGAACTGGCACCACTCGCCAACCAGGTCGGCGAGTGTTTTCTGGCACGGCCGGCCATCGATGCCAACCGCCACCAGATTGATCGGTGCGGTTGTTTCGAGGCTGGTGTGGGCGAGCAGCAGGGCGACGAATTCGTCGCGGTCGAGGCGCGAATTGCACGGCTCGAAAACCAGGCGGATATCGTCGTCCTTGCCCGATTCGTCGCGCGCGCGCTCGACCTGCGAGGCCATCAGCGTTTTCAGCTGCGCCGCCGATTGCTCGATCGCTTTCTTGCCCGGCTTCGGCTGCGGGTTCATCAGCGCGCCGATTTCGGAGAGCACCTTGGCCGACGAAACGCCCGGCGGCAGTTCCTTGAACACCAGCTGCCAGGCGCCGCGCGCCATTTCCTCGAACTCGTAGCGGGCGCGTACGCGCAGGCTGCCGCGCCCGCTGCTGTAGGCGGCAGCGATTTCGGCGCTCGACGAGATGATCTGCCCGCCACCGGGGTAATCCGGGCCGGGGATATGTTCCATCAACTCGGCGACGCCGGCTTCCGGGTTCTGGATCTTGTGGATCGCCGCCGCGGCCACTTCGCGCAGATTGTGCGAGGGCATTTCGGTGGCCATGCCGACGGCAATACCAGAGGCGCCGTTGAGCAGGGCGAAAGGCAGGCGCGCCGGCAGGAAAGCTGGTTCGTCGAAGGAGCCGTCGTAGTTCGGCTGGTAGTCGACGGTGCCTTCGCCGAGTTCGCCGAGCAGCAGTTCGGCAATCGGCGTCAGGCGTGCTTCCGTGTAGCGCATGGCGGCGGCGTTGTCGCCGTCGCGCGAACCGAAGTTGCCCTGCCCGTCGACCAGTGGATAGCGCAGCATGAAGGGCTGCGCTATCCGCACCATCGCGTCGTAGGCCGAGGTGTCGCCGTGTGGGTGGTATTTACCGATCACATCACCGACGACGCGTGCCGACTTGACCGGCTTCGCCGTCGCCGACAGGCCGAGTTCGCGCATGGCGAACAGGACGCGGCGCTGCACCGGCTTCATGCCGTCCTTCACGTCCGGCAGCGCGCGGCCCTTGACGACGGCGATGGCGTATTCGAGATAGTCCTTGGCCGCTGAGTCGTGCAGCAGGATGCTCTCGCCGTCGTCTTCTTCCTCGATCGGCGGTTCGATCACGGGTGGTGGCGGAGGCGGCGCTTCTGCTTCGACGGGCAACTGATCGAACAGGTCGGGGGTCGTTGTATCAATCGTCACGTTCAGATCTCCGCGCCAACCAGGGCGCCGTTTGCTTCCATCCATGCCCGCCGTCCAGCGGACTCATTCTTGGCCATTAGCATGTTCATCACCGGATTGGCCTTGTCAGCCTTCGGCAGACGCACGCGCATCAGGCGGCGGGTGTCGGGCGACATGGTCGTTTCCCACAGCTGCTCGGAGTTCATTTCGCCGAGACCCTTGAAGCGCGAGATCGAGATCGCTTCGGGCTTGATGTTCTCCAGACGCATGCGGTCGATCGCCGCTTCACGCTCGGCGCCGTCGAGTGCGTAGATCTTGCGCGGCGGGCGGTTCTTGCCCTGGCCCGGCACGTCGAGGCGATAGAGCGGCGGCTGGGCGAAATAGAGATGGCCGTGCGCGATCAGTTTCGGGAAATGGCGGTAGAACAGCGTGCACAGCAGAACGCGGATGTGCGAGCCGTCGACGTCGGCATCGGTCATGATCACTACCTTGCCGTAGCGCAGATTGGTCAGCACGGCATCCGGCGCGTCGGGCAGGTGCGGGTCGATGCCGAGCGCCACCGCGATGTCGTGCACTTCGCGGTTGGCGAACAGGCTGCCGACCTCGACCTCCCAGGTGTTCAGCACCTTGCCGCGTAGCGGCAGAATCGCTTGCAGTTCCTTATCGCGGCCGGATTTCGCCGAGCCGCCCGCCGAATCGCCTTCGACGAGAAAAATCTCGTTGCGCGCCGTGTCCTCGCTCTGGCAATCCGACAACTTGCCGGGCAGGATGGCGACGCCCGATTGTTTGCGCTTCTCAACTTTTTGCCCGGCGCGCGAACGTGCCTGCGCGGCGCGCACGGCGAGGTCGGTGATCTTCTTGGCGGCGTCCGGGTGCTCGTTGAGCCACAGTTCGAGCGGGTCGCGCACCATGCGCGCGACGAGCGCCACGGCGTCGCGCGAGTTCAGGCGCTCCTTGGTCTGGCCCTGGAACGACGGGTCGAGGACGCGCGCGGCGAGAACGAAGCTGGCGCGCGAAAAAACGTCCTCGGCAGCCAGTTTGACGCCCTTGGGCAGCAGCGCGTGGTGTTCGGCGAAACCCTTGATCGCATCGAGCGTTGCCTGGCGCAGGCCGGATTCGTGGGTGCCGCCGGCCGGTGTCGGGATCAGGTTGACGTAGGACTCGCGTGCGAGCCCCCCTTCGGCCGTCCAGCAGATCGCCCAGGCGGCGCCGGAGCCGGGCGGGAAATTCTCGTCGCCGGGTGCGGCATATTTTTCGGTGGTGAAAATCGGCGCCACGAGCTCGCCGTCGATCTGCTCGGCGAGATACTGCTGCATGCCGTCGGCGAAGCACCAGGTCGTCGTCGCGCCGTCTTCGATCGCCAGCGAGACCCGCAGGCCGGGCAGCAGAACGGCCTTGCTGCGCAGCAGGCGCTCGAGTTCGGCCTGCGGAATGTTTGGCGAATCGAAGAAACTCACGTCAGGCCAGGCGCGGATGCGTGTGCCGGTCGCTTTTTTCGGCGCATCGCCGAGCCGGACCAGCGGTTCGACGACCTTGCCGGCCGAGAAAACGATCTGGTGGCGCGCGCCGTCGCGCACGACCTCGACCTCGAGCCGCGTCGACAGGGCATTGGTCACCGAAACGCCGACGCCGTGCAGGCCGCCCGAGAAGCGGTAGGCCGAGGTGCCGTCGCCCTTGTTGAATTTGCCGCCGGCGTGCAGCTGGGTGAACACGACCTCGACGGTCGGCACTTTTTCGACCGGATGGATCTCGACCGGGATGCCGCGCCCGTCGTCCTGGATTGCCACCGAGCCGTCGCGATGCAGCGTCACCAGGATGCGTTTGCAATAGCCGCCGAGCGCTTCGTCGGCGGCGTTGTCGATCGCCTCCTGGATGATGTGCAGCGGGCAGTCGGTCCGGGTGTACATCCCCGGACGATGACGAACGGGCTCCAGTCCTTTCAGGACGGAAATGGATTCTGCGGTGTAGCTCATCGTGCCGATCTCTCCAGCGGGCGTGCTTCCGGGGCTGCACCGGATACGAGAAAGGCCAGAGCGGGTCTGGCCTTTGGGTGATGGTGGTATTTGGTGGAGACAGGCAGGATCGAACTGCCGACCTTCTGATTGCGAACCAGACGCTCTCCCAACTGAGCTATGCCCCCGATACGGAAAAATTCTACGCGGCCGGTCTGGTGCCGTCAATCGCCGATGACTTTTCCCGCCGGTCCGTCATGCGTCGCAAAACAAGGGGCGAAAAAAAGGCTTGCCAGTGGGCAAGCCTTTTTTCGCGCGCCAGAGGCGCAAGCAGAAGCAGATTACTTCTTCTTGCCCTTGCTCTTGGCGGCAGCAACGGAGGCCTTGAAGGTGGCGCCGGCCGAGAATTTCGGCACGGTGGTCGCGGCGATCTTGATTTTCTCGCCGGTCTTCGGGTTCTTGCCTTCACGGGCGGCGCGATCGGCGGCCTTGAAGGAACCGAAGCCAACCAGCGTCACGCCGTCGCCCTTGGCGACTGCTTCGACGATGGTGTCGATGACGGCGTCCAGCGCTTTGCCGGAGGCGGCCTTCGAAAGTTCGGTTTGGGCGGCGATGGCGTCGATCAGTTCAGACTTGTTCATGGTATCTCCAGTGGTTGTTAAAAGAGTGGCTCCGCCGCGATTCTTGCACTTCACGGCCTTGGAGGGAAGAGGGGAAGGCGTCGAAAATGCCCAGAAGATAGAGGTTTTGTTGTTTTTTTTGCTTTTGCGCTGCGCAGCAACGCCAAAACCCCTTCATCCTTCGCTCCTTCAGCGTGCCAGCAGCGGTTTCAGGAAGCGCCCGGTGTGGCTGTCCGCCACCTTGGCAATCTGTTTCGGCGTGCCGGCGGCGAGGATGCGACCGCCGCCGCCGCCGCCTTCCGGCCCGAGGTCGACCAGCCAGTCGGCGGTCTTGATCACGTCCAGGTTGTGCTCGATGACGACCACGGTGTTGCCGTGGTCGGCGAGCCGGTGCAGCACCTTGAGGAGCATCTCGATGTCCTGGAAGTGCAGGCCGGTGGTCGGTTCGTCGAGAATGTAGAGCGTTCTGCCGGTGTCGCGCTTCGACAGCTCGAGCGCCAGTTTGACGCGCTGCGCTTCGCCGCCGGACAGTGTCGTCGCGGCCTGGCCGAGCGTGATATAGGAGAGGCCGACATCGACCAGCGTCTGCAGCTTGCGTGCGACGACCGGCACCGCATCATAAAACTCGCGCGCCTGTTCGACGGTCATCTGCAGGATCTCGTGGATGTTCTTGCCCTTGTAATGCACCTCCAGCGTCTCGCGGTTGTAGCGCTTGCCGTGGCAAACGTCGCACGGCACGTAGATGTCGGGCAGGAAGTGCATCTCGACCTTGATCACGCCGTCGCCCTGGCAGGCCTCGCAGCGCCCGCCCTTGACGTTGAACGAGAAGCGGCCCGGGCCGTAGCCTCGCGTGCGCGATTCCGGCACGCCGGCAAACAGATCGCGGATCGGCGTCAGCAGGCCGGTGTAGGTCGCCGGATTGGAGCGCGGCGTGCGGCCGATCGGGCTCTGGTCGACGTTGATCACCTTGTCGAAGTGGTCGAGGCCGACGATTTCGTCGTGTTCGGCCGGTTCGCCGGTCGATCCGTAGAGGTGCCGGGCGGCGGCCGCGTACAGCGTGTCGTTGATCAGCGTCGACTTGCCTGAGCCGGAGACGCCGGTGATGCAGGTGAACAGGCCGACCGGCAGTTCGAGCGTGACGTTCTTCAGGTTGTTGCCGCGTGCGCCGACGACCTGCAGCAGGCGCGCCGGATCGGGCTTGCGCGGCTTGCCGCCGATCGCGATGCGGCGCCGGCCGGAGAGGTAGTCGCCTGTCATCGAGCGGGGGTTGGCAGCGACGGCCTCCGGCGTGCCCTCGGCGACGACGGCGCCGCCGTGCACGCCGGCACCGGGGCCGATGTCGACGACGTAATCGGCGCTGCGGATGGCGTCCTCGTCGTGCTCGACGACGATTACCGTGTTGCCGATGTCGCGCAGTTGCCTGAGCGTCTGCAGCAGGCGGTCGTTGTCGCGCTGGTGCAGGCCGATCGACGGTTCGTCGAGCACGTACATGACGCCGGTCAGCCCCGAGCCGATCTGCGAGGCCAGCCGGATACGCTGCGCTTCGCCGCCGGACAGCGTTTCCGCCGAGCGGTCGAGCGACAGGTAGTCGAGGCCGACATTGATCAGGAATTGCAGGCGGCTGGTGATTTCCTTGAGGATTTTCTCGGCGACCTGCGCTTTCTGGCCGGCGAGCTGCAGCCCGAAGAAGTAGTCGCGTGCGTCGCCGAGCGGCAGGCGGCTGATCTCGTGCAGGGTCAGCGCGCTCGACTCCGCACCCATGCGCACGTTACGCGCTTCCTCGCGCAGGCGGGTGCCGGCGCACGACGGACAGGTCTTGTTGCTGATCAGCTTGGAGAGTTCTTCGCGCACGGCGAACGAGTCGGATTCCTTGTAGCGCCGTTCGAGATTGACGATGATCCCCTCGAAGGCGTGCTCGGTCACCGTCAGCTTGCCGCGTTCGTTGAGATAGCTGAAGGGCAGTTCTTCACGCCCCGAGCCGTAGAGCACGATGTTCTGGATCTCTTCGGGCAGTTCGCCGAACGGTGTTTCGAGGTCGAAGGCATAGTGCGCGGCGAGCGAGCCGAGCATCTGGAAGTAGAACTGATTGCGCCGGTCCCAGCCGCGGATCGCGCCGGCGGCCAGCGACAGGTCGGGATTGGCGACGATGCGCTTGGGATCGAAGAACTGGATGACGCCAAGGCCGTCGCAGGTCGGGCAGGCGCCCATCGGGTTGTTGAACGAGAAGATTCGCGGTTCGAGCTCCTGCAGCGAGTAGGAGCAGGCCGGGCAGGCGAACTTGGCGGAAAAGAGGTGCTCCTTGCCGCTCTCCATTTCGTAGGCGATCGCCCGGCCATCGGCGTGACGCAGCGCGGTTTCGAACGATTCGGCAACGCGCTGGCGCATGTCGTCGCGCACCTTGAGGCGGTCGACGACGACGTCGATGCTGTGCTTCTGCGTTTTGGCCAGCTTGGGCAGGGCGTCGATTTCGTGAACCTGGCCGTCGACGCGTAGCCGGGCAAAACCCTGCGCGCGCAGTTCGGCAAACAGATCGAGCTGCTCGCCCTTGCGATTGGCGACGACCGGCGCGAGGATCATCAGCTTGGTGTCTTCGGGCAGCGCCAGAACGTGATCGACCATCTGCGAGACCGTTTGCGCCGCCAGCGGCTGCTGGTGTTCGGGGCAGAAGGGCGTGCCGGCGCGGGCGAAGAGCAGGCGCAGGTAGTCGTGGATTTCGGTAACGGTGCCGACCGTCGAGCGCGGATTGTGGCTGGTCGCCTTCTGTTCGATCGAAATCGCCGGTGACAGGCCCTCGATCAGGTCGACGTCGGGCTTCTCCATGCGCTGCAGGAACTGGCGGGCGTAGGCCGAGAGCGACTCGACGTAGCGGCGCTGCCCTTCGGCGTAAAGCGTGTCGAAAGCGAGCGAGGACTTGCCTGAACCGGAGAGGCCGGTGATCACGATCAGCCGGTTGCGCGGCAGGTCGAGATTGATGTTTTTCAGGTTGTGGGTGCGCGCGCCGCGAATTTTTATTATGTTGATTTCGTCCATTGGGGGCTGGCCTGAAGGCTGGGGCAACCTGTTAATATACGCAATTCCGCAGTCCTGCACCAAGCCCAAATGTCACTTCCCAATCCAGACGCCATGAGCGCCGACGAAAAGCGCGCCGGCATTAGCCTCGCCGCCATTTTCGCGCTGCGCATGCTCGGACTTTTCCTGATCCTGCCGGTCTTCTCGATCTATGCCAAAGACCTGCCCGGCGGCAGCGACGTGGCGCTGGTCGGCTTCGCGCTGGGCGCCTACGGCCTGACCCAGGCTTGCCTGCAGATCGTCTATGGCACCGCCTCCGATCGCTTCGGGCGCAAGCCGGTGATCGTTTTCGGGCTCGTGCTGTTCGTCGTCGGCAGCTTCGTCGCAGCGCTCTCCGGCGATCTCTACGGCATCATCGCCGGCCGCGTGCTGCAGGGCGCCGGCGCCATTTCGGCAGCGGTGACGGCGCTGGCCGCCGATCTGACGCGCGAACAGCACCGCACGAAGGTGATGGCGATGATCGGGTCGAGCATCGGACTGGTCTTCGCCCTCTCGATGGTGGGCGCGCCGTTGCTCTACGCAACCATCGGCATGCCGGGCATCTTCGCGCTGACCGGGATTCTCGCCCTGATCGCCATCTTCGTCGTGCTCAGGGTCGTGCCGGCGGCGCCGGCCGTGCCGCGGCAGCCGGGCTGGCCGAGTTTCGTCGAGGTGTTGAGCCACCCGCAGCTGCTGCGCATGAATTTCGGCGTCTTCTCACTGCACCTGATGCAAACGGCGATGTGGGTGCTGGTTCCTTCGGCGCTGGTCGGCACCGCCGGGCTGCCGGTCGCCGAGCACTGGAAGATCTACCTGCCGGCGGTGCTGCTCTCTTTTGTGTTCATGGTGCCGGCGATCATCGCCGCCGAAAAGCGCGGCAAGATGAAGCTGGTCTTCAATACGGCGATTGCGCTGCTGCTCGCCGTGCAGATCGGTTTCGGATTTTTCGGCGACGGCGTCTACGCGCTGGCCTTCTGGATGACGCTGTTTTTCATCGCGTTCAATATCCTCGAAGCGACGCAACCCTCGCTGATCTCGCGCATTGCGCCGCCGCACGCCAAGGGCGCCGCGCTCGGGGTGTACAACACGACCCAGTCGCTCGGGCTGTTTCTCGGCGGCGTGCTGGGCGGCGCGCTGGCCAAACAAGCCGGTCCTGGGGCAGTATGGGGCAGTTGCGCGGTGTTGGCGATCGTCTGGCTGCTGCTCGGGCTGACCATGACCATGCCGGCGCCGCGCGCGCAGCCCGCGCCGGCAAAACCCTTATAATCTTTCTCCACATACCATTCAGGGAGGCAGCATGGCTTCGGTCAACAAAGTGATTCTCGTCGGCAATCTTGGAGCCGATCCGGAAACCCGCTACATGCCCAACGGCGACGCCGTGGCAAACATCCGTCTGGCCACCACCGAATCGTGGAAGGACAAGGCGAGCGGCGAGAAGCGGGAAATCACCGAGTGGCACCGTGTCGTTTTCTACCGCAAGCTTGCCGAAATCGCCGGCCAGTACCTCAAGAAAGGCTCGGCGGTCTACATCGAAGGCCGCATTCGCACGCGCAAGTGGCAGGACAAGGAAGGCCAGGAGCGTTACACGACCGAAATCGAAGCCAGCGAAATGCAGATGCTGGGTGGGCGCTCAAGTGCTGGTGCGTCGTCCGGCGGCGAAGCCGAGTACGGCGGCAGCATGCCGTCGTCGGGCGGTTCGGGCGGACAGGGCGCGGTGCGTTCCGCGCCGGCCAAGAAGGCCCCGAGCTTCGACGATATGGACGACGATATTCCGTTCTGAGGGGCGATTGAGCCGGCTTCAGTTTTGAGGAGGCAACATCGTGATGTTTTTCCGCCCCAAAGTTAGCTGCCCGCGTTGCCAAGGCTCTCGATGCCGCGAGTCTCGGTGGCTTTCTTTGCAGGAAAAAAGGAATCATCAGGATAGCTCTCCATATCGTTGTCTCGACTGCTCCTATCGATTCCTTTCTCTGAAAGGTGCCGAATTCGGCAGAGGGGTGGTCGTTTCCGGACCGGCCGCGCTTTTTGCCGTCGGCCTGTCCGTGGCGGCAACCTTTTGGCTGACCAGCACGGAAAATCAATCGGCGTCCGGTTCGTCGGCAACCGTGGCAACACTCGATCCCGAGGTCAAAAAAGCCGCCGAGGCCGGCGACGCCGGTGCCCAGTTCAGGCTCGGCGAAGCGCTGCTGCAGGATTCGTCGCGCAATCCCGAGAATTCCGCCAGTGGGGCGCGCTGGTTGGAACTGGCGGCCGAGAACGGCAACACCGAAGCGATGATCGTTCTCGGCCGCCTGTCGCGGACCGGCGTGGGCATCCTGCAAAACTTCGGTCAGTCGGCCAAGTGGATACAGACGGCGGCGGCGCGCGGCAATCCCGAGGGAATGCTCGAACTGGGGCGCCTGTACCGCGACGGCGTCGGGATCGAGAAAGATTACGTCCGGGCTTACGTCTGGTTCAACCGGGCGTCGGCCGCACACAATCTGGATGCTGTGCGCGAACGCGAAGCGATTGCCCGGACGCTGACGCCCGACGAACTGAAGGAAGCGCAGCACCAGTCGATGGCACGCGATGCCGATGGCGATAAGCCTGCCGGCAGGAGCCCGGGCAAGGGATGAGTTTTCCGGCGGCAAGGCTCAAGGCCGGCGCGAGCCGGCCTTTTTATGCGCAAGAGACGATTTTCAGTGTCGTCCTGCGCGCTGCTGCGCGTCGTGCTTTTCGTGGAAAATCTTGCCGCTCTGGCGATTTTCGGTCATCTGGATGCGTTGCTGTTCGTTGCGGCCGACCTGCCCGTTGGCGCCGGCGCGCGCTTCCTGCCGGTTCTCGCGTGCCTGGCCGCGTTCGAGACGGCCGGCTTCGCGATTGGTCAGCTGACCGGAGCGAACGCCCTGCGCGATGCGTTGTTGCTGGTTGATGTTGCGCTGAACGTCGGCCTGCATGCGCTGCGAGGATGGCGAGTTCGGATCGCCGTGCTGGGCGTCGTGTTTTTCCCGGGCGATGTCGCGGCTGACTTTGTTCTGCGCCTGGTTGATCCGGTTCTTTTCGGCATCGCTCAGTTGCCCGTCACGCATGGCCTTTGCTTCCATGCGGTCGACACGCGATTCTTCGCGCTCGAGACGCGCCGCTTCGCGGGTGTTCAGCTGGCCGGATTGCAGGCCCTGTTCGATGCGTTGCTGCTGGTTGACGTTGCGTTGCACTTCGCTGGCGGCGCTCTGCGCAAAGGCGGTGCCGGAGAACAGGGCGGCGACTGCGACGGCAAGGGCGATGCGGCTGGTTTTCATGAGATTCTCCCAAAAAGTCGGTTCGGTTGGTCGGCGCTGCCCATTTGACGCCAGTCCGCATTCCGCTTCCAGCGCGATTCGGTAAATCTTGTAACGATCTGTTTCGCCGGCGGCTCTCCTATGCCAAACACCTGCTTTACCGCGAGGGCGGTTTTTGAGGCAGAATTCGCGTTGTTGCAGCGCCGCATTTCGTTTCCCGGAATTTGTAAATCATGGCCAGCCCGCTCAGCTTCCGTATTCTTGAAGATGTCGCCCGCGATCTTTCCGGCGAGGTGGTGTCGTTTCCAACATTTCTGGATATCACCTTTCAGGTACGTAGCGCGCTCAAGAATCCGAATCTGACGGTCGATCAGCTGGCGGCGCTGGTCGGCGCCGAGCCGATGATGAGCGCCAAGATCATTCGGATGTCCAATTCGGTCGCGCTGAACCCCTCCGGGCGCGCGATTGCCGACGTCAAAAGCGCGATCAGTCGCGTCGGCATGGAGGCGGTGCGCAGCGTCTCGTTTGCCGTCGCCATGGAGCAGTTGCTCGGCTCCAAGAACATGGCGCCCTTCGAGGGCCTGTCGCACCGGCTGTGGGAGCACACCATCCACGTCTCGGCCCTGTGTCGCGTGCTGGCCCGCAAACTGGCGCGGATCAATCCGGACGAGGCCATGTTCGCCGGCCTGGTGCATGACATCGGTGTCTTCTACCTGCTGTCGCGCGTCGCCAATTTTCCCGAGCTGATCGAAGACAAGGCCGAGCTGCACGACCTGCTTGTCCAGTGGCACGACAACATCGGCCATGCCTTGCTGGCGGCGATGGGCCTGGGCGAAGAGGTCCTGGTCGCGGTGCAGGAGCATGAAGTCGAACGTCCGGTGCCGGCGGTGAAAACCCTGGCCGACGTGCTTTTCGTCGCCAACAAGCTGGCCAATACGGTCGGCGGCTGGCGCGATCCGGAATTCGGCGAAGCCGTCGATACGTCGGGGCTGGCGGAGATATTCGACATCGATACCATTGCCGCGCTGCTCACCGAATCCGAAGAAGAAGTGCAGTCCTTGAAGGCGGCGCTCACCGGGTGATTGCTGCCCGTCAATTCAGTCGGCGCTCAGTCCAGATAACTAGAATCAGGGAACCATCAGGGGATTTCAATGCACGGTGCATCTCAACCGAGTAAATCGCGGCTTGCCGCTCTGTCGCTGGCAGCGCTGGGCGTCGTCTATGGCGACATCGGGACCAGCCCGTTGTATACGCTGAAGGAAGTGTTCGCCGGCAATCATCCGATTCCGCATTCTCCCGAAAACGTGCTCGGCATCCTTTCGCTGATCCTGTGGTCGCTGATCGTCATCGTCTCGATCAAGTACGTCATTTTCATCATGCGCGCCGACAACCGGGGCGAGGGCGGCATCATGGCGCTCATCGCGCTGGCCCTGCAGGACGCCAAGGACAATCCGCGGCGCCAGATGATGATCACGCTCTGCGGCATCCTCGGTGCCGCCATGTTCTACGGCGACGGCATGGTGACGCCGGCGATGTCGGTGGTTTCCGCGGTCGAAGGCCTGGAAGTCGCCACGCCGGTACTGAAGCCTTTCATCATTCCGATTACGCTGGTCGTTCTGTTCATCCTGTTTTTCTTCCAGCGCAAGGGAACGGCGAGCATCGGCGGGTTGTTCGGGCCGGTGATGGTGCTCTGGTTTTCGACGCTGGCCGCACTTGGCGTGTTGAACCTGCTCAACAACCCCGGTGTGCTGGCGGCGATCAACCCGGCCTACGGGGTGAGCTTCCTGTTCCACAATTCCTCGATCGCGATTGTCGCCATGGGCGCCGTCGTCCTCTCGGTTACCGGGGCCGAAGCCTTGTACGCCGACATGGGGCACTTCGGCCGCCGGCCGATCCAGCTGGCGTGGTTTTGTTTCGTGCTGCCCGCGCTGCTGCTCAACTATTTCGGGCAGGGGGCGCTGATCATTGCGCATCCCGAGGCGATCCAGAACCCCTTCTACCTCTCGGCGCCGACCTGGGCGCTCTATCCGCTGATCGGCCTGTCCACCGTGGCGACCGTGATCGCCTCGCAGGCGGTGATTTCCGGCGCTTTCTCGGTGACCCGGCAGGCCATGCAGCTTGGCTTCGTGCCGCGCGTCGAAGTGCAGCACACCTCCGAAAAGGAGCAGGGGCAAATCTATCTGCCGGGGGTCAACTGGGGACTGATGCTGGCCGTGGCGGTTCTCGTCCTCGGCTTCAAGTCCTCGAACAACATGGCGGCCGCCTACGGCATCGCGGTGACCGGCGACATGGTGATCACCTCGATTCTGGCCTGCATCGTCGCCGCCAAAGTATGGGGCTGGGGATGGAATCGGGCGATCCTGCTGTTCGCCTGCTTTCTCACGGTCGAGCTGACGTTCCTGTTCGCCAACATCGAGAAGATCCCCGATGGCGGCTGGTTCCCGCTGGCTGTCGGCGTCGCCGTATTCACCCTGATGACGACCTGGAAACGCGGTCGGCAGCTGCTTGCCGAGCGCTTGAGCGGCGAGGGCATCGAGCTCGCACTGTTCATCGATGCGTTGCTGGTATCGATGCCGACGCGCGTCGCCGGCACCTCGGTTTTCATGAATTCCGACCCGAACGCCGTGCCGCACGCGATGATGCATAACCTGATGCACAACAAGGTGCTGCACGAACGCGTCGTCATCGTTTCGGTGCAGATGTTCGACGTGCCTTATGTGCCGGAAATCGACCGCGTCGAGGTGCACAAGCTGAAGGGCGATTTCTACAGCGTCATCGTGCAATACGGCTTCAAGGACGAGCCGGATATTCCGCACGCCCTGGCCTTGTGCGCCGATCAGGGCCTCGCGCTGGAAATGATGGAAACCTCGTTCTTCCTCGGCCGCGAAACGCTGATTCCGAAACTCAACTCGGACATGGCGCTGTGGCGTGAAAAGATCTTCATCGCCATGTTCCGCAACGCCGGCAGCGCGACGAGTTTTTTCAAGATTCCGAGCAACCGGGTGGTCGAACTGGGCACGCAGGTGGTGCTCTAGATAGGTACGCTTTCTGTTGCAAAGCCTTCTTTTAATCCTATATTGATAGGCGGGATTGCGTGATCGAGGAGGGGCGAATTCACGAGTCATGCGACGCGCTCACTCAAGAAGGGGACTCCGATGTCGATCAAACAAAAACTGACACTGTTGCTGGGCGTTGCACTCCTGGCCCTGATTCTGGTCAGCGGATTTTCACTTTGGCAGTTGCGCGTGCTCCACGACTCGCTGAACGGGGCGCTCGATCGCCACGCCCAAGTGCTCTCCGCGGTCGATGGCGCGCGTGCGGCCCAGGTTCACTTCAAGACGCAGGTGCAGGAATGGAAAAACATTCTGCTGCGCGGCAAGGATCCTGCAGCGTTCGACAAATACCTGAAGGCCTTTGACGAAGAGGGGCAGCGCGTTGCCGAGACCTTGTCCGGTGTGCGCGAAAGCGCCGTTCGCCTTGGTGTGGCCGACCGCCTGAAGCTTGAGAGTGTGCAGCAGGCTTTCGATAAGCTTGGACCGGCCTATCATGCGGCACTCGGCAAATACGACCGCGCGCAGCCCGATCCGGCTTCGGTGGTCGATACCGCGGTGCGCGGCATCGACCGTGCGCCGACGCAGGCGATCGACAAAATGGTCGCCGAAATTCAGGGGGTCGCCAAGGAAATGGCTGCGCAGGAAAGCGAGCGGGCGGCTGCGGTCAACCGCTCGGTACTGCAATGGATGGCGGTTTTTGTCGGCGGGGCGATTTTCTCCCTGTTGGCGCTCGCCACGATGATCATTCGCTCGATTACCCGGCCGATCAACTCGCTTGAGCAGACGATGGTGGCGATTGGCGCCTCCGGCGATCTGACCCGCCGCGCCGAGCTGCTGGGCGGCGATGAAATCGGCAAGATGGCGCAGGTGTTCAACGACATGCTCGGCCACTTCCAGAAGGTGATTGCCGGCGTGCATGCGTCGACCGAGCGGGTATCGACCTCGGCCGACGATCTGGCGCAATCGGCGGCCGCCCTGTCCGAGGTTTCCGACCAGCAATCGAACGCGGTCGCCGGTAGTGCGGCGGCCATCGAGGAGTTGACGGTGGCCATTGCCGCCGTTTCCGATACGGCAACGGGCGTGCATGATCTGGCGCAGGTCAGCGTGCAGCGGACGGTCGAGGGCAACCGCCGGGTGGGAGAATTGGTCGGGGAAATCCAGCATATTCGCGACAACGTCGCCGAAATCGAACGCTCGGTGGCCGACTTCGTCCTCAGCATGCAGTCGATCACCAGCATGACGAAGGACGTGCGCGATATCGCCGACCAGACCAATCTGCTGGCGCTCAACGCCGCCATCGAAGCGGCGCGTGCCGGCGAGCAGGGGCGCGGCTTTGCCGTGGTGGCCGATGAGGTACGCAAACTGGCTGAAAAATCCGGCAAGTCGGCGATTGAAATCGACGGCGTGACGAGAAACATTGTGTCGCAATCGGACGCCGTGCAGTCGGCCATCGCGGCGGGGATGCAATCGATCGCGGCGAGCAGCTCGCTGGTTGCCGACGTTGAGAATGTGCTCAACGCGGCGCGCGACTCGGTTGAAGGTTCGAGCCATGGCGTCGACGACATCAACTCGTCGGTCGCGGAGCAGAGGGTGGCGTCGACGGAAATTGCGCAGAGCATGGAACGCATCGCCAATATGGTCGAAGAAACCAGCGCCTCGGTGCGCAATGTCAGCCGGGCGAGCGCCGACCTGCGCGGCTTGTCGGCCAGCCTTCAGGAATCGGTGGCCGGATTTAGTGTTTAGGCCTTACTGGCGGCGCAACATTTCCCTGATCATCGCTGAGAATTGTTCGGCCGTTTCGTGACGCACGAAAGACGGGCCGACCATCGGCGGTAGCCAGAAATCGGGCAGCACCTCGGCGTGATAGGTCAGCCGGGTGCCGTCGCCCTCGGCTTCGAGCCGCATCAGGCTTTCCATCCGTTTGACGTTGCCGCCGACGCCATGGGCGCGGATTTCGCGTTTCGGCGTGAGGCGGATTTCGCGGGTCGATTCGAAGCTCGACGAGAAGGGGCCGTAGCGGGCGACGCCCTTTTGCCGGATCTGCAGCGTGTCTTCGCCGCGTTCGAGGATCTGGCTGTGCGTCAGATTGGGGATGAACTCGGCCATCCGCTCGAAATCGATGAGAACCGCCCAGGCTAGTTCCGGCGCGACGGGTGCGTACATGCGCAGATCGACCGTGAAGCTGTCGCCGACGCGCTCGACGCGAACATCCTTGCTGGCGACGGCGTCCGCTTCGCCGGCGATCGATAGCTGCGTCAGCAGCAGGGCGCTGAGCAGAAAACCGATGAGATGGTTGGGGGAAGGAAGCATGCGGTCAGCCTAATCCCAAAACCTGACCGCAAGCTGATCAGGACGCTGCAATCGGAACAACTTCAGAGCCGGCGAATCTTCTCCAGCAGCGCGGTGGTCGATTTCTCGTGAATGAACGGGATCGAGAGCACGCGCCCCCCCCAGCCGGCGACTTCGGCATTGCCGACGATTTTTTCCACCGGCCAGTCGCCGCCCTTGACCAGGATGTCCGGTCGGCAGTCGAGGATGCGTGCCAGCGGCGTATCTTCGTCGAACCAGGTCACCAGCGAGACGCATTCGAGAGAGGCCATTACCGCCAGGCGGTCGGCCAAGGTGTTCACCGGCCGGTCGTCGCCTTTGCCGAGGCGCTTGACCGAGGCGTCGGAGTTGAGCGCGACGATCATCGCCGCACCGCTTGCGCGGGCCTGGGCAAGATAGGTGACGTGGCCACGGTGCAGGATGTCGAAGCAGCCATTGGTGAACACCAGTGGCCGGGCGAGCCCGGCAACGCGGCCCGCCAGTTCGGCGGGAGCGACGATCTTGTTTTCGAAGGCCGGCCGTTCGTAGTGCACGGCGCTCAACCTTTCGGCGCTGCCGCGTCGGGCTGTTTGTTCTTGTCCGGCGGCGGCAGGTCGAGTTCCTTGGCCTTGGCTTCGCTGATGATTTCCATCACGTTGACGACTTTCATCACGCCAGAGGTGGTACGTGCCAGGTCGATGGCGGCATCCGCCTCGCGCTGGGTGACGAGGCCCAGCAGATAGACGGCCCCGGCTTCGGTCACCACCTTGACATGGACGACGTTGAACTTGCCGGCGTCGATGAAGCGGCCTTTGACCTTGGAGGTGATGTAGGCGTCATTGCTGCGTGCCGAATAGACCGTCAGGCCGGCCACCGCGAGTTCGTTGTAGACGCCCTGGACGTTGGGTATCTCGCTGATGACGCGCTCGACTTCGGCCTTCATTTCGGCGGAGGGGACTTCGCCCGTCAGCAGTACCTTGCGATTGAAGCTGGTGAAATTGGTGTGCACTTTCTCGCCGAACTTTTCATTGACGCGCGCGGCGGCTTTCCATTCGATGGTTTCGTCTTCGGTCTGCGTGCCGACCGAACGCCGGTCGAAGGCGGCCAGCACGCCGGTGGTCACGCCGGCGGCGACGACCGGGAAGCAGCCCTGGAGCATCGGCAGGAAGGTGGCGCCGAGCAGCAGGCTGGTGATCAGACGCTTTTTCATCATTCAACTCCCAATAGCAGGCAATCGATGCCATCGCACAGGCAGTGGATGGTCAACAGATGCGTTTCCTGAATACGCGCCGTGCGGTCGGCCGGCACGCAGATATGGACATCGCCGTCGCGCAGCATTTCGCCGATTTCGCCGCCGCCCTTGCCGGTCAAGGCGATGACGTGAAGATCGTTGTCGTGCGCGGCGCGGATGGCTTCGATCACGTTGGCCGAGTTGCCCGAGGTCGAAATGGCCAGCAGCACGTCGCCAGGCTGGCCGAGCGCGCGTACCTGCTTGGCGAAAACGACCTTGTAGCTGTAGTCGTTGGCGATCGCGGTGATGATCGAGCTGTCGGTGGTCAGCGCAATGGCGGCCAATTCCTGGCGTTCGACCTCGAAGCGGCCGACCAGTTCGGCCGCGAAATGCTGGGCGTCGCCGGCCGAGCCGCCGTTGCCGCAGGCGAGGATCTTGCCGTTGTTGACCAGGCAGCCGACCATTGTTTCGGTCGCCTCGGCGATCGGTGCGGCGAGCATTTCGATGGCGTCCAGCTTGGTTTGGGCGCTGTCCCTGAAGTGTTGGCCGATGCGGGTAATCAAGTCCATGGGATTCGGTGCGGGTGAGGTGAAAGTAGCGGCGATTCTAACATCACAGAATCAGATAGACCGCGAACTCGATCCGCCGCCACGGATCGCGCTCGTCACGCAGCTTCGCAACGCGCGCTTCGAGTTGCTCGCCGCGGTCGAGCGCCGCGGCCACGGCCCGGTTCTCGGCGCGCGGCACATAGCCGAGCTGGCGGCCATTCCAGTCGACGCGAATCGCATTTCGGTCGTGACGGTTGTCGGCCTCGCGGGTCAGCGTCAGGCGGTCGCCGGGCTTGATCTGCGACCAGACTTCGCTGACGGCGTAATACTGGCTGCCGGCCAATGGCGAGCTTTGCACCAGGATTTTTACCGTCTCGGCGGATGCCGGCAGGCAGAGCAAGCTCAGCCAGAAGAGAAAACTAGTACCACAGACCCAACGGCTGGCATCAATCGGCAGAAAACGCATCGCGCACCCATTCGAGCCGGCGTTCGTCCAGTCCGTCGAGCAGCACGCAGTCGAAGCGGCAGTCGCTTTCCGTCGCTGCATTTGCATTCAGGTAGTGCCGTGCAGCGAGGATAATGCGCGCTTGCTTGGCGGCGGTGACGCTGGCCGCCGCACCGCCGTAATTCGCGTTGCGGCGCAGGCGAACTTCGACGAAAACCAGCGTCTTGCGCTCGCGGCAGACGAGATCGATCTCTCCGCCACGACAGCGAAAGTTCTGCGTCACGACCTGCAAGCCCTGCCGGGCAAGGAATCGCGCCGCCAGCGCCTCGGCCTGTTTGCCGCTCGTGTTATCGTTGTCGCCCACCGAAAGCTCCGGATCACCATTCGCCATGACGGAAGAATCACCCGCATTATATGTAGTCCCCACCCCGCTCGGTAATCTGGGCGACATCACGCAGCGCGCCATCGATGTGCTGCGCAACGTGCCGTGGGTCGCCGCCGAGGATACGCGGCACAGCGCGCCGCTGCTCAAGCACATTGGCAGCAACGCCCGCCTGCTCGCGGCGCACCAGCACAACGAAGCCGGCGCCGCGCAGCAGGTGATCGCCCGTCTGGCGGCCGGCGAATCGGTTGCGCTGGTTTCCGATGCGGGCACGCCGGCGGTTTCCGATCCCGGCGCCCGTCTCGTTGCCGACGTGCGCGCCGCCGGCTACCGTGTGGTACCGTTGCCCGGCCCCTGTGCCGCGGTCGCCGCACTGTCCGCCTCGGGGCTTGCCGAAGCGCATTTCCTGTTCTACGGCTTTCTGCCGAGCCGGGCCAAGCAGCGTGAGGAAGCCTTGCGCGAGCTGGCCGGGCTGCCTTATGCATTGGTTTTCTATGAAGCACCGCATCGGATTCTGGAGACGGTGGCTGCGCTGGCGACGGTGTTTGGCCCCGAGCGCACGCTGGTCATGGCGCGCGAATTGACCAAGCTGTTCGAGACGATCCACTCCTGTCCGCTGGGGGAGGCTTTGGCGTGGCTGGAAGCCGATGCGAACCGGCAGCGCGGGGAGTTTGTGCTGCTGGTTTCAGGGGCTTCGGTCGCGGGCGATGATGGCGAGGGCGAGCGGGTCTTGAAGTTGTTGCTCGATGGGGGGGTGCCGGTGAAGCAGGCGGCGAAGCTGGCGCATGCGATTACCGGGGTGGGGAAGAATGCGCTTTATGAGTTGGCTTTGGTTTTGAAGGGGTAGGGTTTTTTCTGAAGCGCTGTGTTCCGCCGTTGACCGGCGGGCATACTTTTTCTTGTCTTGCCAAAAAGAAGGCGCGCCCGGCGTGGCGCCCGCTTCGCGGGTGCCCTGCGCTACTCGGGTGAGGCGGGGGCTGCGGAACTCGCCTTCGGCTCAGACCGTCCTCGCCCTTTTCCGCCCCACCCTCCGTTGCTCGGCGCCACACAGGGCAGACAAATCAAAACCCAGCGCAGCCTGATGCGCCAGCGGTCTCATTTTCGATTGGTTTTGAAGTTAGTCCCCTTCGGCGCCGCCGAGCAGCGGAGACGGGCCGGGGGTTTCGGCGAGCACTGTCTGAGCCGAAGGCGAGTTGCGCAGCCGCCCGGCCCGTTGAGCAGCGCAGGGAACCCCGCGTAGCGGGGCGGCGACGCGGGGTCGCCTTTTCTTTGGCTACTTTCTTTTGGCGAAGCAAAAGAAAGTATGCCCGCCCGTCAGGGGCGGAACACAGCCTCGACCATTCCACGAACACGCCAGCCGGCCCGAACCCAATAAATCATCTAAAATCCCCCCATTAAATTCACCAGCCCAATCATGCAAATCACCATCACCCGCCCCGACGACTGGCACCTCCACCTGCGCGACGGCGACGCCCTCGCCGCCGTCCTGCCGCACACCGCCCGCCAGTTCGCGCGCGCCATCGTCATGCCCAATCTGCGTCCGCCGGTCACCACGGTGGCCGCCGCCGCCGAATACCGCGCGCGCATCCTCGCGGCCCTGCCCGACGGCATGAGCTTCGAGCCGCTGATGACGCTGTATCTCACCGACAACACGCCGGCCGATGAGATCCGCCGTGCCGTCGACAGCGGCTTCGTGCATGCCGTGAAGTTGTATCCGGCCGGGGCGACGACCAATTCGGACGCCGGCGTGACCGATCTGGCGAAGTGCGATGCAGCGCTCGCCGAAATGGAGAAACTCGGCCTGCCGCTGCTCGTGCATGGCGAAGTCACCGACCCGGAAATCGACATCTTCGATCGCGAGAACGTTTTCATCGACCGCGTGATGCAGCCGCTGCTGGCGCGCCGCCCGGGGCTGCGCGTGGTTTTCGAACACATCACGACGAAGGACGCCGCCGACTTCGTGCTCGCCGCCGGGGCGAACGTCGGCGCGACGATTACCGCGCACCATCTCCTTTACAACCGCAACGCCATCTTCACCGGCGGGGTCCGTCCGCATTATTACTGCCTGCCGGTCCTCAAGCGCGAACTTCACCGCACGGCACTGGTGCGCGCCGCGACCTCCGGCAGCAACAAGTTCTTCCTCGGTACCGACTCGGCCCCGCATGCGCGCAGCGCCAAGGAAGCGGCCTGCGGTTGCGCCGGTTGCTACACGGCGCATGCGGCGCTGGAGTTGTATGTCGAGGCCTTCGAGGCGGCCGGGGCGCTCGATCGCTTCGAGGCTTTTGCCAGCTTCAACGGGCCGGATTTCTACCGGTTGCCGCGTAACGTGGGGCGGGTGACGCTGGCCAGGCAGGCGTGGGACGCGCCGGAATCCTTTGTCTATGCCGACGGCGATACGCTGACGCCCCTGCGTGCCGGTGAGGCGATGCGCTGGAAAATGCTCGGCTGACGAGCTGGCTGGAGTCGTCGGAATTCGCCTGGATTTGTTCTGATTCGTCAGGATTCGCTTGAGGAGATTCACTGTGTCGCCGCTCAAATTGCTGCCGCTCCTGCTGTTGCCCCTTCTCGCCGCCTGTTCCGACCAGCGTGCTTCCTTCCCGATCCAGACCAGTGATCACGCGCTGACCCTGGTTCGCGAGCAGCAGTTTTTCTGGGACAAGAAAGCGGTGTACACGATCGTTGCCGCGCGCATGCCCGACTGCATGCGGCGGCACAAGATAGGCGCGGCGCCGCTGGATGCCAGGTTCGAGGTCTATGCGCCCGGTAACAGCGCCTGGATTCTTAAACAGGGCAATCGCATGTACGTGGTCGAAACGCGTACCTGCGAAGGTTTCGCCAAGCTCGATGCGGTGCCGGAAGGGGGCATGGGGCCGCTGCTGGGAACCTTCCAGACCCGGAACGACGTGCTCGAGTTCGTTGCCGCCCCGAAGGCCGAGGCGCCCGCCGCGCAGCCCGTGGAGCAGTGAATCCGGGCGATTTTCCTTCGCCGGGCGGCCTGTTCGCGCCGCTCTCCCCATTGCTGGCGCAGATTTCCTTCGCGCCGGACTCCGCCGCGCTCGATCGCCTGAGCCGGGCGCAGGCGGTGCGGACGCAAAGCGGCCAGCGCATTCGCTTCATTCCGCCCAAGGATGACGGCCGCGGCTACGAGGCGCGCATCTGGGCGTGCGGGGAAGTCGAAACACGGTCGGGCAACTGGCACGATTTCTTCAACGCGCTGGTCTGGCTGACCTTTCCATACGCCAAAGCGGCGCTCAATGCGCGCCATGCCCAAGCGCTCGCCGCCTTGCTGGAGGGGCGCGGCCGCGAGCGCGACGCGATGACCCACTTCGACGAGTGTGGCGTCATCGTGGTTTCCTCCGACGCCGCGCTGCTCGATTTGCTGCGCGGTTTTCACTGGCGGGAGTTGTTCTGGGCGCGTCGCGCCGACCTCGAAAGCGTGCTGCGCTGCTTTGTTTTCGGCCACGCGACTTATGAGCAATTGCTTGCGCCGTTTCGCGGCCTGACCGCCAAGGCCGTGCTCTACGAGGTGGGCGAAGACTGGCTGCAGTTGCCGTTGCCGGCTCAGTTGCTCGACCTCGACCAGCGCCTGGCCGCCGAACTGGCGGCCGGCGCGCATGCCGATCCGCGCGCTTTGCATCCGCTGCCGCTGATGGGCCTCCCCGGCGTGACGCTGGACAGCGAAAGCGCCGCCTACTACGACGATACCTGGCAATTCCGACCGGGCCGGCGAGGCGGTGGCGCGTAGGCAGCGTATAATCGCGCCGGGAAGTCGGTTAGGCAACCGCTGGGTGCTTTTGCGCCGAGAGGAAAGTCCGGGCTCCGCAGAGCAGGATGCCGGTTAACGACCGGGCGCTATAAGCCGCAAGGCGAAGGCGACGGAAAGTGCAACAGAGAATAGACCGCCGATGGCCTCGTCAGGCAACTGAAGAGGATCAGGTAAGGGTGAAACGGCGAGGTAAGAGCTCACCGCGGTCCTGGTAACAGGACTGGCACGGCAAACCCCATTCGGAGCAAGGCCAAATAGGGAAGCATCAGGCGTGGCTCGCGCTGCTTCCGGGTAGGCTGCTTGAGCGTACTGGCAACAGTACGCCTAGAGGAATGGTTGTCCACGACAGAACCCGGCTTATCGACCGGCTTCCCACCCCCACACTCGTGTCAATGCGCCGGACCTGCGCCGCGCATCGCCTTTGCCGGGCGCCATTTCCGTGCGCCGTTTTCGTGTTTTCTATAATTTTCCCCTTGGGTCGCAGCCTAGCCCTGCTAGCCGCTTCGCATTTTCCCGCTACGCCTCCCCTTCGTTTTGCCGCCTTTGTAATAAAGCACTTTAAGTTGCTTTTTGTGAGCCTTGTTTTTTAAGGGGAAAATTATAAAGCCTTCTCTGCGCAATCGCTCATAAGTCCTTGTCGCGATTGGAAAAAATCTCAAAAACCCTCTTGCTTTACCGGATTCTTTGCCTTAAAGTGGGGGCGAGTGGTAGAAAGTGGGGAATCGGGGCTTTTAAGAACGCCTCGAGTAAGTCCATATCCAAGCTGGGGAGGCTGGGTTTTTGATGTTTCAGGGAGCTGCTGCGCTAAGTCTCGACGCCAAAGGTCGACTCGCCATTCCGGCGCGTCACCGGGAAGCGCTCGCGGCTGCCGCCGAAGGCAAGCTGGTGCTTACCGCGCACCCGCATCGCTGCCTGCTGCTCTATCCCGAATCCGCCTGGGAACCCATCCGCGACAAGGTGCTCGCCGCCTCCAGCTTCAATCCGCAATCCGCCGCCATCAAGCGTCTGCTGGTTGGTAACGCCCGCGACGAGTCGATGGACTCGGCCGGCCGCCTGCTGGTCGCGCCGGAATTGCGCCAGTTCGCCCAGCTTGAGAAGCAGGTCTGGCTGGTCGGGCAGGGCACTCACTTCGAAATCTGGTCGGATGCCGGCTGGCAGAAACAGCAGGACGCCATTTTTGCCATGGGCGATCTGGCGCTGCCGCCAGGTCTTGAGGATCTGGCGCTGTGAGTCTCGGCTCACAGCATCAAACGGTTCTGCTGCGGGAGGCGGTCGAGGCTCTGGAGGTAAAACCCTCCGGAGTTTATGTCGACGGCACTTTTGGCCGTGGCGGACACAGCCGCGCCATTCTCGAACGGCTCGGGCCGCAGGGCCGTCTTCTCGCGCTCGACCGCGACCCGCAAGCGGTTGCCGTGGCCCGCGCAATCAACGATCAAAGATTGACCATGCTGCACCACAGTTTCGGCGAGTTGGCCGAGGCCGTGCAGCAGGCAGGAATCGACGCTGTCGATGGCGTGCTCCTCGATATCGGGGTGTCGTCGCCGCAGCTTGATGAGGGGGAGCGGGGCTTTAGTTTCCGCTTTGATGCGCCGCTCGACATGCGCATGGATACCACGCAGGGCGAGACGGCGGCAGAGTGGCTGGCGCGAGCCGAGCTAAGAGACATTACGGAGGTTATAAGAAATTATGGCGAAGAACGGTTTGCTTTCCAGATTGCAAAGAAGATTGTGGCTGCTCGGAGCGAGCGGCCTATTGCAACCACAGGCGAGCTCGCCGCGCTTGTACGCGAGACCGTGTGGACCCGCGAGCCCGGTCAGGACCCGGCGACGCGTACCTTTCAAGCTCTACGGATTCATATCAATCAAGAACTCGAGCAGCTTGCGCTAGTCCTGCCGCAGGCGATGGCCGTCCTGAAGACGGGTGGGCGGCTGGCGGTGATCAGCTTCCACTCGCTGGAGGATCGCATCGTCAAGCGCTTCATGCGCGACGAGGCGGTGCCGGACGCTCTGGTGCCGAAAGACCTGCCCTTGCGCGCCGCCGATCTTCCGCAGCCCCGCTTGCGCATCGTCGGCAAGCCGGTCAAGGCGGGCGCCGCCGAGGTGGCGGCCAATCCGCGGGCGCGCAGCGCGGTGATGCGAGTTGCTGAAAAACTCGCGCGAGGCCCGCTGAAATGATTCGCCTCAACATGCTCCTGCTGCTTGCCGTGGTGATCTGCGCGCTGGGCGTGGTGACCTCGCAGCACAAGGCGCGCAAGCTGTTTCAGGACCTCGAGGCCGAGCAGGACAGGGCGAAACAGCTCGACGTCGAATTCGGTCAGCTGCAGCTCGAGCTGTCGACCTGGGCGACGCCGCCGCGCATCGAGAAAATCGCCCGCGACAAGCTGAAAATGCGCACGCCGGAAGCGGGCAAGGTGATTTCCGCGACGGCCGCGACCGGTCTTTCCGCCGGAGGGCTGGCGCCATGATGCGTTTCAAGGGCCATCTGGCGCACAAGTTCGCCGAAAGCCCGGTGCTGCGCCTGCGCCTGCCGGCGTGGCGTTCTCGCTTGATGGCTTTGCTCATCCTCGGCTGTTTCGGCGTCCTTCTCGGGCGCTCTTTCTATTTGCAGATTCTCAACAACGATTTCCTGCAGGAAAAGGGCGACTCGCGCTATCGGCGCGACCTGGAGGTCTCCGCTTCGCGCGGACGCATCGCCGATCGCAACGGCGACGTGCTGGCGATTTCGACGCCGATGAAATCGGTCTGGGCGATTCCCGCCGATGCCCGCCTGACGCCGCAACAGACCAGGCAACTGGCCCAGTTGCTGGAAGTGGACGACAAGGAAATGGCGCGCAAGCTCGCCAGCGACAAGAACTTCGTCTATCTGCACCGCCAGATTCCGCCCGAAGTGGCCGAAAAGGTGGCCGCGCTGAAGCTGCCCGGCATCGGCCAGAACAAGGAGTACCGTCGTTTCTACCCGACCGGCGAAATGACAGCGCACATCGTCGGCTTCACCGGCGTCGACGACAAGGGCCTGGAAGGCATCGAGCTGGCCTACCAGGGGCAGCTGCTCGGCCGTGCCGGCAGCCGCAGCGTGATCAAGGACCGGCGCGGCCAGATCGTGGAGGACGTCGGCTCGATCAAGCCGCCGCAGGACGGCAAGGACATCCGCTTGGCGCTCGATTCGAAGATCCAGTATCTCGCCTACAGCCAGCTGAAACAGGCGGTCCTCGACAACAAGGCGAAGGCCGGCGGCGCGATCGTCATCGATGCGAAGACCGGAGAAATTCTCGCGCTGGCCAACTGGCCGACCTACAATCCAAATAACCGTGAGCACCTGTCGGGTGCTCAATTGCGTAATCGCGCCGTGACCGATACCTTCGAGCCAGGCTCGACGCTCAAGCCGTTTACCGCCGCCCTGGCGCTGGAAAAGGGCAAATTCCGCTTCGACTCGGTCATCGACTGTGCGCCGGGTCGGCTGACGATCGGCACCGCGACGATTTCCGATGCGCACCCGCACGGCGCGCTGACCGTCGCCCAGGTGATCCAGAAATCCTCAAACGTCGGTGTCGCCAAGATCGCGGCGACCTTCGCTCCGCAGGAAATGTGGGAGATGTTCGACGCCGTCGGTTTTGGCCAGATACCGCGCCTCGGCTTCCCCGGCGAAGTCGGCGGTCGCCTGCGGCCGTGGAAGAGCTGGCGGCCGATCGAGCAGGCGACGATGTCCTACGGTCACGGTATTTCAGTCTCGTTGATGCAGCTGGTGCATGCCTACACGGTGTTCGCGCGCGATGGCGATCTGCTGCCGCTGACGCTGACCCGCGCCGACGGTGCGCCGCCGATCGGCGCGCCGGTATTCAGTTCGCAGACCGCGCGCGAAGTGCGCGCCATGCTCGAAATGGCCGTCCAGAACGGTGGCACGGCGCCGAAGGCGCAGATCCCCGGCTATCGCGTGGCAGGCAAGACCGGCACCGCGTACAAGCTGGAGAGCGGGCAGTACGTGAAAAAATACGTGGCGTCTTTCGTCGGTTTCGCGCCGGCCTCCGATCCGCGCCTGATCGTCGCCGTCATGATCGACGAACCGGGTGGTGCGAGCCATTACGGCGGCGACGTCGGCGGCCCGGTGTTTGCCGGCGTGATGGGTGGCGCGTTGCGCACGCTCGGCATCCCGCCCGACGCGCCGCTGCGCCTCGAAGCAAGCACTCTTGGGGTGCAGGTGGCGCAGACGCCGGCCGTCAAGGAGAAGCTGTGAGCACGCCGGCGAACATGGCTCCGATCGACGATCCGCATAGCGCGTTGCAGCGCCTGGCCGCGCTCGGCGTGCGGCCGGGCGGTGTGGCCGACGACAGCCGGCAGGTGCGCGCCGGCGATCTCTTCCTGGCCTATCCGGGCGATCTCGCCGACGGCCGGCGCTATATCGCCGACGCCATCGCGCGCGGCGCCGTCGCCGTGCTCTGGGAGGCGGGCGGCGATTTCGCCTGGAATCCCGAATGGCGCATCGCCAACCTGCCGGCCAGCGGCCTGCGGGCACTCAGCGGACCGCTCGCGCATGCCGTATGCGGCCGCCCGAGCGAGCGCCTGTCGCTGATCGCGATCACCGGCACCAACGGCAAGACGACGATCAGCCAGTGGATCGCCCATGCGCACCCGCGCCGCTGCGCCATCATCGGCACGCTAGGCGCCGGCCTGCCCGATCAACTGGTCGATACCGGTTTCACGACGCCCGAAGCGGCGACGTTGATGCGCTATCTGTCCGAATTCGCTGCCGCCAAAGTGCAGGCCTGCGCGCTCGAAGCTTCCTCTATCGGCATCGAGGAAGGGCGCCTCAACGGGGCGCGCGTCGACGTCGCGGTATTTACCAACCTGACGCGCGATCATCTCGACTACCACGGCACGATGGAAGGGTACGCGGCCGCCAAGGCGCAGCTTTTTGCCTGGCCGCGCCTGCGCCTCGCGGTGATCAACCTGGACGATCCGTTCGGGCGCGAATTGGCGGCGCGCAGCACGGCGACCAAGATCATCGGCTACACACAGCAATCCGATGCCCCGAACGACCGGCAGGGAACGATCCGCGCCGAGGACGTCGAGGAGACGCTGGATGGCCTGCGCTTCCGGCTCAGTGCACCGAACGGCCGGGCGCTCGTCGAAACCCGTCTGATCGGCCGCTATAACGTCTCGAATCTGCTGGCGGTCGCCGCCGTGCTGATCGACGCCGGCCTGACGCCGAGGGAAGTCGCCACCCGCTTTGCCGAACTCGCCCCGCCGCCGGGCCGGCTCGAGAAGATCGGCGGGAACAATGAGCCGCTGATCGTCGTCGACTACGCGCATACCCCGGATGCTCTCGAGAACTCCCTGCGCGCATTGCGCGAAGTGGCGCGCACGCGCGGCGCCGGACTGAGCGTCGTCTTCGGTTGCGGCGGCGATCGCGATCAGGGCAAGCGGCCGTTGATGGGCGCCGTGGCAATGCAGCTGGCCGACCGCGTCGTGCTGACCAGCGACAATCCGCGCAGCGAGGATGCCGCCGCGATTGTCGAACAGATCCGCGCTGGCGCGCCGGCCGTCGAAGTCATCCTCGATCGTTCCGTAGCGATCCGCCGGACCGTTGCCGAGGCGCATCCGGCCGAAGTGGTGCTGCTCGCCGGCAAGGGCCACGAGCCGTATCAGGAAATTTCCGGCGTACGCCGCCCGTTCTCGGATGTCGCCGAGGCACGTGCAGCGCTCGCCGCCCGTAAGGAGCTTGCCAAATGACTGTAACGATGGATCTCCTTGATGCCGCGCGTGCGATGGACGGCACGCCGCTTGGCGAAAACACCCGTTTTTCTGGCGTGTCGACCGACAGCCGCCATATAGCGGCCGGCGAACTGTTCATCGCCTTGCGCGGCGAGAATTTCGACGGTCACGCCTTCGTCGCCACCGCCAAGGCAAGCGGCGCAGTCGCAGCCGTGGTTGCCGCCGACGCCGTCGAGTCCCTGGCGGCGCTCGATCTGCCGCTGATCGCGGTGGCCGATACCCGGCTGGCGCTTGGCGCGCTGGCCGCCGACTGGCGCTCGCGCTTCGCCCTGCCGGTGATTGCGGTGACCGGCAGCAACGGCAAGACGACGACCAAGGAAATGATCGCCAGCATCCTGCGCGCGGCTTTCGGCGATGCCGTGCTGGTCACCCAGGGCAATTTCAACAACGACATCGGCTTGCCGCTGACCCTGCTCAAGCTGGGCGCCGAACACCGCGCGGCGATCATCGAAATGGGCACCAACCATCCCGGCGAAATCGCCTATCTCGCCGCCATTACGCGGCCGGACGTGGCGCTGGTGACCAACGCCCAGCGCGCGCATCTGGCCGGCATGGGCTCGATCGAAGCAATTGCCGCCGAAAAGGGCAGCATCTATCAGGGACTCGGCACCGACGGCGTCGCGGTGTTCAACGCTGACGACCAGTGGGCCGATCTCTGGCGCGAACAAAGCGCCGGCCACCGGACCATGACTTTCGCGCTGGACCATCCGGCCGAGGTCGGCGGGCAGTGCCAGTTGCACGGCCTGGAAAATCACCTGACGCTCAGCACACAGGGCGAGCAGATCGAGGTGGCGCTGGCTTTGCCGGGCGTGCATAACGCGCGCAATGCCCTCGCCGCCGCCGCTGCCGCGCTGGGCGCCGGTTTGCCGCTGACCGCCGTGCGCGACGGGCTGATGGCCTTCCGCGGCGTCAAGGGCCGCCTGCAACGGCGCGACGGCCTGCACGGCGTGATTCTGCTCGACGATACCTATAACGCCAATCCGGACTCGGTGCGTGCCGGCATCGACGTGCTGGCCGCAACGATCGGCAAGAAAGTGCTGGTGCTCGGCGACATGGGCGAGATCGGCGAAATGACCGGCCAGTTCCACGACGAAATCGGCGGCTATGCCAAGAGCCAGGGCGTCGACCGCCTGTTCGCCTTCGGCGAGTCGAGCGCGCTCGCCGCGCACAATTTCGGCGCAGGCGGCCAGCATTACAAGAAGATCGAGGATCTGATCGAGGCGGTGCTAGCCGAGTTGGCCTCGGATGCGACGCCGGAAACGACGGTGCTCGTCAAAGGCTCGCGCTTCATGCGCATGGAGCGCGTGGTCGATGCCCTTACCGCCGCACCCGCCGGGGAGCAAAAATAATGCTGCTGCTGCTGGCGCAATGGCTGGGGCAGGACATCCGCGGCTTCAACGTGTTCGGCTATATCACGCTGCGCACCGTGCTTGCCGCGATGACGGCGCTGATCATTTCCTTCGTCGCCGGTCCGCGCGTCATCCGCTGGCTGGCCGCCAAGAAAATTGGCCAGGCCGTGCGCAACGACGGGCCGCAGACGCACCTCGTCAAGTCCGGCACGCCGACCATGGGTGGCGCGCTGATCCTGATCGCCATCGGCATCACGACGCTGCTCTGGGGCGATCTGAGCAACCGCTATGTCTGGGTCGTGCTGATCGTGACGCTCGGTTTCGGCGCGATCGGATGGTACGACGACTGGAAGAAAGTCGTTTATCGCGATCCGAAAGGTCTGGCCAGCCGCTGGAAATATTTCTGGCAGTCGGTGATCGGCCTCGTCGTGGCGATCTACCTCGGGCTGACGGCAACCGTGCCGGCGCAGATGGAACTGATCGTCCCCTTCTTCAAGACGGTGTCCTATCCGCTTGGCGTGATCGGCTTCATCACGCTGACCTACTTCGTGATCGTCGGCACCAGCAATGCGGTCAATCTGACCGACGGCCTCGACGGGCTGGCGATCATGCCGACCGTGATGATCGCCGGCGCGCTGGCAATTTTCGCCTACGTTGCCGGCAACGCGGTCTACGCCAAGTACCTGTTCATGCCCTACATCCCGGGCGCCGGCGAGCTGGCGGTCTTCCTCGGTGCCATGGCCGGCGCCGGGCTCGGTTTCCTATGGTTCAACGCCTACCCGGCCGAAGTGTTCATGGGCGACGTCGGCGCGCTGGCGCTCGGCGCGGCGCTCGGCGTGGTGGCGGTGATCGTGCGCCAGGAAATCGTGCTGGCGATCATGGGCGGCGTCTTCGTCGCCGAAACCCTGTCGGTCGCCGCGCAGGTGCTCTACTTCAAATACACCGGCGGCAAGCGGATCTTTCGCATGGCGCCGCTGCACCACCACTACGAACTCGGCGGCTGGAAGGAAACACAGGTCGTCGTGCGCTTCTGGATCATCACCATCATGCTGGTGCTGATCGGTCTTTCCACCCTGAAGCTGCGCTGAGATACCGATGAGCGACCATCACCATCACCACGATCACCGGCACGATAAGGGCGCCGGCGTGCATCGCATTTCGCTCGACACGCTGCGCCTGAAGAAAGTCAGCCTGAAGGGCCGGCGCGTCCTCGTCCTCGGTCTCGGCGAAACCGGTCTGGCCATCGCCAAATGGGCCGCCCGCCAGGAAGTGGCCCTGCTGCGCGTCGCCGATTCGCGCGCCACGCCGCCCAATATCGATGCCTTGCGTGCCGCGGCGCCGGCGGCGGAACTGGTCTGCGGGCCGTTCGCCGCGACGACTTTTGCCGATATCGACCTGATCGCCATTTCCCCCGGTGTGCCGGTGCAGACGACGGAAGTGCAGGAAGCGGTGGCGCGCGGCGTGCAACTCGTTTCCGAGATCGAACTCTTCGCCTGGGCGATCAACGCGCAGCGGCCGCGGCCCCAGGTCCTGGCGATCACCGGCTCGAACGGCAAGACGACGACGACGACGATGGCCGGCGAGATGTGCCGCTGGGCCGGCAAGCGCGTCGCGGTCGCCGGCAACATCGGACCGTCGGCGCTCGATGCCCTGATGGACGCGATCGAGCGCAAGGAATTGCCGCAAGTCTGGGTTCTCGAACTCTCCAGCTTCCAGCTCGAAACCACCAGCAGCCTGAATCCCGACGCGGCCGTGGTGCTCAACGTCAGCGAGGATCATCTCGACCGCTACAGCGGGATGGCCGACTACGCCGCCGCCAAGCAGCGTGTCTATCAGGGCGACGGCATCCAGATCATCAATCGCGACGATCCGATCGTGCGCGCGATGGCCATACGCGGCCGCGAGATGATCACTTTCGGCGCCGGCAAGGGCAAGGGCGATTTCGATCTCGGCCTGCTCGAAGCGGCCGGCGGTCTGTGGATCGCCAACGGTGACGAGCGCCTGCTGCGCGTCTCCGAACTGCCGGTCGCCGGTTTGCACAACGCCGCCAACGCGATGGCGGCGATGGCGCTGTGCGGCGCCATCGGCATCCAAATTTTCCCGTTGCTGCTCGCGCTGAAGAATTTCAAGGGCTTGCCGCACCGCGTCGAGAAAGTAAGCGAGCTTGCCGGCGTGACCTACTTCGACGACTCCAAGGGCACCAACGTCGGCGCGACGCTGGCGGCGATCAACGGGCTTGGTGGCGTCAGTACGGGCGGCAGGAAGGTTGTGATCATCCTCGGCGGCGACGGCAAGGGACAGGATTTCAAGCCGCTTAAGGCCGCGCTGGCGGCGCACGGACGTGCCGTCGCGCTGATCGGGCGCGATGCCGAGAGCATCGCCTCCGCCATCGACGGCTGCGGCCTGCCGCTGCAGCGCTGCGCCGATATGGACGAGGCCGTGCGCTGGTGCGCCGCTCAGGCGCAGGCCGGCGATGCCGTGCTGCTCTCGCCGGCTTGCGCCAGTCTCGACATGTATCGCAACTATGCCGAGCGCGCCGAAGTCTTCGTCGCCGCCGTGCGGACGCTGGAAGGAAAGGGCGCCTGATGCTGCCCGCGCTCGACGCTCCCCGCCGAATGCCCGCCGAGGTGGATCTGGCGCTCCTCTGGAGCGCGCTGATCCTGCTGCTGATGGGCATGGTGATGGTCTATTCGGCGTCGATTGCCACGGCCGAGGGCGGCCGCTTTACCGCGCATCAGCCGGCTTACTATCTGGTGCGGCACGGCGTGTTTCTGGTGATCGGCCTGGTCGCCGCGGCGATCGCCTTCCAGGTGCCGCTCGCCACCTGGCAGCAGCTGGCGCCCTGGCTCTTCGTCGCCGGTTTCGTGATGCTCGCGCTGGTGCTGATTCCCGGCGTCGGCCGCGACGTCAATGGCGCGCGCCGCTGGCTGTCGCTGGGCATCGCCAATCTGCAGCCTTCCGAGCTGATGAAGCTGTTCGCCGCGCTCTACGCCGCCGACTACACGGTGCGCAAGATGGCGCACATGCACGATCTGAAAAAGGCTTTTCTGCCGATGGCCGGAGCGATGGTCGCGGTCGGCGTTCTGCTCCTCAAGGAGCCGGACTTCGGCGCCTTCGTTGTGATCATCTCGGTCGCCATCGGCATCCTCTTCCTCGGCGGCATGCGCGCCCGCCTCTTTGCCGGCCTGATCGTCGTGCTGGTCGCCGCCTTCGCGATTCTGATCATCGTCTCGCCGTACCGGCGCGACCGCATCTTCGGTTTCATGGACCCCTGGGCCGATGCCTTCGGGCGCGGCTATCAGCTCTCGCACGCATTGATCGCCTTCGGGCGCGGCGAACTGCTCGGTGTCGGACTGGGCGCCAGCGTCGAGAAACTGTTTTACCTGCCGGAAGCGCATACCGACTTCCTGCTCGCCGTGATTGCCGAGGAGCTCGGTTTTGCCGGCGTCGTCGCGGTCATCGTCCTCTTCGGTCTCGTCATCCAGCGCGCCTTCATCATCGGCCGCCAGGCGGTCGCCCTCGACCGCCTGTACCCCGCGTTGGTGGCGCAGGGGATCGGTATCTGGATCGGCGTGCAGAGCTTCATCAACATGGGCGTGAACATGGGCCTGCTGCCGACCAAGGGCCTGACCCTGCCGCTGATGAGCTTCGGCGGCTCGGGAATTTTCGCGAACTGCGTGGCTTTGGCCATTCTCCTGCGGGTCGACTGGGAGAATCGGCAACTGATGAGGGGGGCGAAGCTATGAGCAAGACGCTCCTCGTGATGGCCGGCGGCACCGGCGGGCATGTCTTCCCGGGGCTCGCCGTCGCCGATCTGATGAAGAGCCGCGGCTGGAACGTGGTCTGGATGGGCAGCCCGGACGGCATGGAGAACAAGCTGGTGCTCGGCCGTGGCTACGAAATGGCGGCGGTGCGCTTCGGCGCCTTGCGCGGCAAGGGCTTGCTGCGCAAGCTGCTGCTGCCGCTCAGCCTGCTCTCCGGCTTCTGGCAGGCGGCGCGGGCGATTCGCCAGGTCAAGCCCGATGTCGTGCTCGGCATGGGCGGCTACATCAGTTTTCCGGGCGGCATGATGGCCGCGCTGCTGGGGTGTCCGCTGGTCATCCACGAGCAGAATTCGGTGGCCGGCCTCGCCAACCGCGTGCTGGCCAGGGTCGCCGACCGCGTGCTGTGCGGCTTCCCCGATGCGCTGCCGAACAGCATTCATACCGGCAATCCGGTGCGTCCCGAAATCGCCCAGATGCCGGCGCCGGCCGAGCGCTTCGCCAACCGCGAGGCGACGCTGCGCCTGCTGGTGCTCGGCGGCAGCCTCGGTGCCGCCGTGCTCAACGAAGTGCTGCCGCAGGGCCTGGCCATGCTGCCCGAAGACGAGCGGCCGCACGTCGTCCATCAGGCCGGCGAGAAGCACCTCGAACAGTTGCAGCAAAATTATGAAGCGGTCGGCATTCAGGCGCACTGCGTGGCTTTCATCGAGAACATGGCCGGCGCCTACGAGTGGGCCGATCTGGTCGTCTGCCGCGCCGGCGCGCTGACCGTCGCCGAGCTGGCGGCGGCCGGTGTGCCCGGCGTTCTGGTGCCTTACCCCTACGCGGTCGATGATCATCAGACGGGCAACGCCCGCTTCCTGTCGCAGGCCGGTGGCGCCGTTCTGCTGCCGCAAAAAGAACTGACGGCGGAGGCGATCAGCCTGATCCGCAACTACACCCGCGACCAGTTGCTGCAGATGGCCGAGAAGGCCCGCGAACTGGCCCGGCCCGATGCCACGCTGGCCGTCGCGCAGGTCTGCGAGGAAGCGTGCAAGGAGCGCAGCAAATGAAACACAAGGTCAAGAACATCCATTTTGTCGGGATCGGCGGTTCGGGCATGAGCGGCATCGCCGAGGTGCTGTCCAATCTCGGCTTCGGCGTCAGCGGCTCCGATCTGGCCGACAACGCGACGACCAGGCGCCTGGCCGCGCTCGGCGTGCGCACCATGGTCGGACATGCCAGCGGCAACGTCGCCGGGGCCGACGCCGTCGTCGTGTCCACGGCGGTCAAGGAAGACAACCCGGAAGTGATCGCCGCGCGCAGCCGCAAGGTGCCGGTGGTGCCGCGCGCGCAAATGCTCGCCGAGTTGATGCGTCTGAAGCAGGGCATCGCGGTGGCCGGTACGCACGGCAAGACGACGACGACCAGCTTGGTCGCCTCGATCCTCGCCGAGGGCGGCATGGACCCGACCTTCGTCATCGGCGGCCGGCTCAACGCGGCCGGCGCCAACGCGCGGCTCGGTTCCGGCGATTTCCTGGTGGCCGAAGCCGACGAGTCGGATGCGTCCTTCCTCTTCCTGTCGCCGACCATCTCGATCGTCACCAACATCGACGCCGACCACATGGAGACCTACGGCCACGATTTCGGCCGGCTCAAACAGGCCTTCGTCGATTTCCTGCAGCGCCTGCCGTTCTATGGCGTCGCGGTGCTCTGTGCCGACGACGCCAATGTGCGCGCGATCATGCCGCAGGTGAGCAAGCAGATCGTCACCTACGGCCTCGACCCGGCGGCCAACGTGCATGCCGAAAACGTCGTCGCCGACAACGGCCAGATGCGCTTCGACTGTGTACGCGTCAATGGCAGCATCAGCCGCTTCCCGGTCACGCTCAATCTGCCTGGTCTGCATAACGTACTCAATGCGCTGGCGGCGATCGCCGTGGCGACCGAAGTCGGCGTCTCCGACGCCGCAATCATCAAGGCGCTTGCCGAATTCAAGGGCGTCGGCCGGCGCTTCCAGCGCTACGGCGAAGTGGCGCTCGCGGCTGGCGGCAGCTTCACGCTGATCGACGACTACGGCCATCACCCGGTGGAGATGAACGCGACGATCGCTGCCGTGCGCGGTGCTTTTCCCGGACGCCGCCTGCTCCTGGCCTTTCAGCCGCACCGCTTCACGCGGACGCGCGACTGTTTTGAGGATTTCGTGAAAGTGCTGAACGGCGTCGATGCGCTGGTGCTGGCCGAAGTCTATGCCGCCGGCGAGGCGCCGATCGTCGCCGCCGACGGCCGGGCGCTGGCGCGCGCGCTGCGTGTGGCGGGCAAGGTCGAACCGGTGTTCGTCGAGGAGATCGGCGATCTGCCGCAAGCAATTCTGGATGTCGCCCGTGCCGGCGACGTGGTGGTAACGATGGGGGCCGGCTCGATCGGCACCATTCCTCAAAAACTCGCCGGCAAATTGGTCAGTGCCTGAAATGAATACGATGAACGTGAAGGATTTCGGAAAAGTGGCGGTGCTCTTCGGCGGCAAGTCCGCTGAGCGCGAGGTGTCGCTCAACAGCGGCTCGCGCGTGCTCGCCGCTTTGCAGCGTCAGGGCGTCGACGCGCACGCTTTCGACCCGGCCGAGCGCAAGCTCGACGAACTGGCCGCCTACGACCGCGCCTTCATTGTGCTGCACGGCCGCTACGGCGAGGATGGCACGATCCAGGGCGTCCTCGAGCTGATGGGCATCCCCTATACCGGCAGCGGCGTGATGGCCTCGGCGGTGGGCATGGACAAGTGGCGCACCAAGCTGCTCTGGCGCGCCGCCGGCCTGCCGATCCCGGAATACGCGATGCTCAAGGCCGACAGCGATTTCGTCGACATCGAGGACGAGCTGGGCCTGCCGCTCTTCGTCAAGCCGGCCTGCGAGGGCTCGTCGATCGGTATCAGCAAGGTCAAGCAGGCCGGCGATCTGCGCGCGGCGTATGCCGAAGCCGCGCAGTACGACTCGCTGGTGATCGCCGAGCGCGCGATTCTCGGTGGCGAATACACGGTCGCCATTCTCGGCGGCGAAGCGCTGCCGATCATCAAGATCGAACCGGCCACCGAGTACTACGACTACGACGCCAAATACCTGCGCGACGACACGGTTTATCGCTGCCCCAGCGGCTTGCCCGAGGCGCGCGAGGCCGAATTGCGCCGGCAGGCGGTTGACGCCTTCCACGTGCTCGGCGGGCGCGGCTGGGGGCGGGTCGATTTCCTGATGGACGAGGACGGCGGCGCCTATTTCCTCGAGGCGAACACCTCGCCGGGCATGACCGATCACTCGCTGGTGCCGATGGCGGCGCGCGTGGCGGGAATTTCCTACGACGAACTGGTGCTGCGTGTGCTCGCGCTGGCCACCCTGGGATGATCGATGTGGCACAAACCGTCACTGATGACCGCCGTTTCCGACCTGCTGCTCGTCGCAGCGGCGGCCGCGTTGCTGGTTGCCGTGGCGGTGTGGTCCACGCGCCTGCCGCTCTTTCCGCTGCGCGAAGTGGCGGTGATGCACGAGTTGCAGGAGGTGCGGCGCAGCGAGGTCGAGCGCTCGCTGAGCGGCTTGCTGCGCGGCAACTTTTTCAGCGTGAATCTCGAGGCGTTGCGCCAGTCCGTGGAGAAGCTGCCGTGGGTGCGCCATGCCGAGGTGCGGCGCCAGTGGCCGGGGCGCGTCGAGATCAGCATCGAGGAACATCAGCCCGCCGCGCGTTGGGGCGACGGTGCGGCGCAACTGGTCAATACCTACGGCGAGGTGTTCGCGGCGCCGATGTCGCGCGAAATATCGCTACCGCTATTGACCGGGCCGGCCGGTTCCTCGGCCGATGTGCTGCGGCACTACGAGATGTTCGCGCAGACGCTGCGGCCGACCGGGCGGCGGCCGGAACTGGTGGCCTTGTCGCCGCGCCTGGCGTGGTTGTTGAAGCTGGAGGACGGCATGCAGATTGAACTCGGCCGCGAGCAGGCCAAGGCGCCGATCAGTCTCCGCCTGCAGCGTTTTGTCGAGTATTACCCGACGATGTCGGACGCGCGCCGTGCGCGCCCGGTCGCCGTCGATATGCGTTACCCGAACGGATTCGCACTGCGTTTCGCCCCGGCGGAGCGCGATGCAGCAGGCACAAGCCATGAAGTCAGAGGAAAACAATGAGCAGGGATAGCAAGGATCTGATCGTCGGACTCGACATCGGCACGAGCAAGATCGTCGCGCTGGTTGCCGAAATCACGCCCGAGGGGCGGCTCAACGTCATCGGCATGGGGTCGCAGGAGTCCCGCGGGTTGAAAAAGGGCGTCGTCGTCAATATCGAGGAGACCGTCGCGACCATCTCGCGGGTCTTGCAGGAAGTCGAGCTGATGGCCGACTGCAAGGTCAAGGATGTGTATACCGGGATCGCCGGCAGCCACATCAAGAGCTTCAACTCGAACGGCATGGTCGCGATCAAGGACAAGGAAGTCACCACCATGGATCTCGATCGCGTGATCGAGACCGCCAAGGCGATGCCGATTCCGGCCGATCAGGAAATCCTGCACATCCTGACGCAGGAATTCATCATCGACGACCAGGACGGCATCCGCGAGCCGATCGGGATGAGCGGCTTCCGCCTCGAGGTCAAGGTGCATATCGTGACCGGCGCGGTTTCCGCCGCGCAGAACATCGTCAAGTGCGTGCGGCGCTGCGGGCTGGAAGTGAACGATTTGGTGCTGCAGCCGCTGGCCTCCTCCTACGCGGTGCTTTCCGAGGACGAGAAGGATCTCGGCATCTGCCTGATCGACATCGGCGGCGGCACCACCGATCTGGCGGTATGGACGCAGGGCGCCATCCGCCACACCTCGGTGATCCCGATCGCCGGCGACCAGATCACCAACGACATCGCCATGGCCTTGCGCACGCCGACGCGCGAGGCCGAGGACATCAAGCGCAAGTTTGGCTGCGCACTGTCCCAGCTGGCTGACCCGGAAGACGTGCTCGATGTCGCCGGCGTCGATGACCGTCCGTCGCGCAAGCTGTCGCGCCGGGCGCTGGCCGACGTCATCCAGCCGCGCGTCGAGGAACTGTTCGAGCTGATTCAGGCCGAGCTGCGCCGCTCCGGCTTCGAAGAGGTGCTGTCCTCGGGCATCGTGCTGACCGGCGGTTCGTCGGTGATGCCGGGAATGATCGAGCTCGGCGAAGAAATCTTCCACATGCCGGTGCGCCTAGGCGTGCCGAAGTATTCGGGGGCGCTCGCCGACGTCGTGCAGAACCCCCGTTTCGCCACCGCCTGCGGCCTGCTGCTCGAAGCGCAGACGCAGCGCAAGCGCGGCTTGAAAGTGCGAGAAACGAGAGATGTCAAACAGGTGTTCAGCCGCATGAAGTCCTGGTTCGAAAAGAATTTTTAATCATCCATTCCCCTAATTTTTAACTTTTATCGATTTTTTGCAGAGGAGACGACAATGTTCGAGATCATCGACAAGGAAGAAGGCAGCAACGACCTGGGTACCGTGATCAAGGTGATCGGCGTCGGTGGCGCCGGCGGTAACGCCGTCGATCACATGATTCGCGAAGGCGTCAACGGCGTTGAATTCGTCACCGCCAATACCGACGCGCAGGCCCTCCAGCGCAGTGTCGCCCTGCAGAAGGTGCGGCTCGGGAAAACAGGCCTCGGCGCCGGCGCCAAGCCGGAAGCCGGGCGCAGCGCGGCCATCGAGGAGCGCGAGAAGATCGCCGAATCGCTGAAAGGCGCGCACATGGTCTTCATCACCGCCGGCATGGGCGGCGGCACCGGCACCGGCGCCGCACCGATCGTCGCCGAAGTGGCGCGCGAACTCGGCATCCTGACCGTCGCCGTGGTCACCAAGCCGTTCGGCTTCGAAGGCAAGCGCCTGAAAGTGGCCGAAGCCGGCATCGCCGAGCTGCAGAAGCACGTCGATTCGCTGATCGTCATCCTCAACGACAAGCTGATGGACGTGCTCGGCGACGACGTCTCGATGGACGAAGCCTTCAAGGCGGCGGACAACGTGCTGCGCAACGCCGTCGGCGGTATCGCCGAGATCATCAACTTCCCGGGCCTGGTCAACGTCGACTTTGAAGACGTGCGCACCGTGATGGGCGAAATGGGCATGGCCATGATGGGCTCGGCCAACGCTTCCGGCGTCGACCGCGCGCGCATCGCCGCCGAACAGGCCGTCGCTTCGCCGCTGCTCGAAGGCATCAACCTCTCCGGCGCCAAGGGCGTGCTGGTCAACATCACCTCGACGCGCGGCCTGAAGATGAAGGAAGTGAATGAAGTGATGAACACCGTCCGCGAATTCGCCGCCGAGGACGCACACATCATCTTCGGTGCGGTCTACGACGAAACCATGGGCGAAGAAATCCGCGTCACCGTCGTCGCCACCGGCCTCGGCCAGGCGCAAGCCAAGCGGCAGACTTTCGAGGTGATCAACACCCCGGTGATGCAGGCGACGGGTACCGATGGCGGCTACGCGCACAGCAGCGCAACGAGCATCGATTACAGCTCGCTCGACAACGTTCCGGCCGTGGTGCGCAAAGGGCGCAGCGCGACAGTCGAGGCGCTGGCGAACAGCGGGGTCGATCGCTACGATATTCCGGCCTTCCTGCGCAAACAGGCCGACTGACGGTCGGCGGCGCTCGCTCGACCGTCGGTGACGGTTGAGTGTTATTACCTCTGCATTGGGGAGTTGGCGGCTTCGTGGCACTGCCTGGCTGTGCTACAATTCGTCAATTCCCAGTTTTTTCAAGTACATGCTCAAGCAACGCACGCTCAAGTCATTGATTCGCGCCGCTGGCGTTGGTCTGCATTCCGGTGCCAAGGTCACGATGGTGCTGCGTCCGGCTGCGCCGAATACCGGCATCGTTTTCCGGCGTGTCGATCTCGATCCGGCCGTCGATCTGCCGGCGTCGGCGCTGATGGTGGGCGATACGCGCATGTGTTCCTGTCTGGAGCGCGATGGTGTCAAGGTGGGAACCATCGAGCACCTGATGTCGGCCTTCGCCGGGCTGGGCATCGACAACGCCTATGTCGATCTGGATGCGGCGGAAGTGCCGATCCTCGACGGCTCGGCTTCGCCTTTTGTCTTCCTGATCCAGTCGGCTGGCATCGAAGAGCAGCCGGTCGCCAAGAAATTCATCCGCGTCAAACGTCCGATCGAGGTGCGCGAAAGCGATCCTTCGGGCGACAAGTGGGCGCGTTTCGAGCCTTACGAAGGTTTCCGCCTGTCGTTTTCGATTTCCTTCAATCACCCGGCGATCAACCGCACCGGGCAGGAAGTGACGATCGATTTTGCCGAGCATTCCTACGTGCGCGAAGTGGCGCGGGCGCGTACCTTCGGTTTCATGCAGGAAGTCGAGTGGCTGCGCGAGAACGGGCTGGCGCAGGGCGGCGGCCTGGAAAATGCCGTGGTGCTCGACGAGTACCGCGTGCTCAACGCCGACGGGCTGCGCTACGGCGACGAATTCGTCAAGCACAAGGTGCTCGACGCGATTGGCGACCTCTATCTGCTGGGCCATTCCTTGCTCGCCTCCTTTGCCGCCCATAAATCGGGCCACGCGCTGAACAATGCGTTGGCGCGCGAACTGCTGGCCAATCCTGATGCCTGGGAGTTCGTCAGCTTCGACGACCAGACGCAGGCGCCGCAGGCCGTTTCCCGCTGGCTGGCGCTGCCGGCACTCTGAGCGATGTGGTTGCTGCGCCTGCTGGCGGTACTGACGGTGCTTGTCGTTGCCGGCGGAGTGCTGGCTTTCCTGCTGACCCGGCAGCAGAAATATCTGTTCTTCGCCTGGCGGCTTTTCCGCTATTCGCTGATCGTTGCGCTGCTTGTTTTCGCGCTGATGATCCTCGAGCGCGTTGCCGTCATTCCCGTCTAGTGCCAGCCTTTGGGTCTATGGTAATAGCTGCACGCGCGAGCAGGGTCTCAAGCGCCGTGCGCAGGGGGGTGTCGGGCAGGGTTTTGGCCAGTCCGGCAATTGTTTCACTGGTTTGGTGACTCAGTGGTTTTTGCGTGGAAGTCCTTGATTGGCTTCGAATTTCAGGGGCTTGTACTTTGATCTGAACCTCGTTACACTCGACGCCTCGTTTCAAGAACTCGTTGGCCAGGGTCGGCGCAAGCTGGCGTAATTTGGTCGCGATCGCGCCGCTGAAGGCGTGAATAATAATAATTCCAGACTTGTAATTGGCGACGCAGCTTGCCTGGCCCAGATGTGCTGGTGCCATCGCCTGGTAGATATGCGTCAGCTTCATGAGCAGTCTTGCATGCGCCAGCACACTGCCGGCGCCGTCGGCTGCTTCGAGATAGTTTTCAAGTAAGTTTTGCATCGGGAACTTCGAGGAGGGGCGACTTGCATATTATTCTCGTATCGAACCGGCTGGCAACCGCGAGGACCCTGACCGTCACGCCGCGGCGCCTGATGGCGGCCGTTTTTGGCTTCATGGTGCTGGCTTTTTCGATCTCTTTTTTCCTCTCCTGGATCGGCGTCCGTTTCAATCTGCCTTTTGCCGAGCGCCTCGTCGCTTCGGTGCAGCAGGCGGAAGCGCAGAAGACGCAGGATTTCATGCGCGACAACCTGAACGCCATGGCGGTCAAGCTCGGCCAGATGCAGGCCCAGTTGCTGCGCCTGGATTCGATCGGCGAACGCGTTTCGGCGCTGTCCGGCGTCAAGCTCCCGGAAAAGCCGCTGGACGGCAAAGCCGGGCAGGGCGGCCCGCTGATCCTTCCGGCCCAGCCGATCTCCGCGCTCGAACTGCAGCGCGAGGTCGAGCGTCTGGCACAGATCGTCGAGCAGCGCAGCGACAGCCTGACGGCACTCGAGTCGCAGCTGATGGAGCAACGCTATAAAAGCAGCCTGTTGCCGACGATTCTGCCGATTTCGGCAGCCAACATTGGTTCTAGCTTCGGTTCGCGCGTCGACCCGATCGCCGGCGTGCGCGCCATGCACGAAGGCATCGACTTCATCGCCGAGCCGGGAACGCGCGTGATTTCGGCGGCGGGCGGCGTCGTCGTTTCGGCCGAGTTTCACCCGGAATACGGCAACCTGATCGAAATCGATCACGGCAACGAATTTTCGTCGCGCTATGCGCATCTCTCCAAAGTCCTGGTTAAGCCGGGGCAGGTCGTCAAGCGCGGCCAGGAAATCGCGGCCAGCGGCAATACCGGCCGTTCGACCGGCCCGCATCTGCATTTCGAGGTGCGCTACAAGGGTATCGCCCAGAATCCGGCGCGGTTTCTGCAGCAGGGCGCCGGAAACGGGCAGAGCCAGAAGCTTGCCCAGGCGTCCGCCGGCAAGCCCGGCACCGGCAAATAATCCCTGATCTCTCCGTCATCCCGCAGCGGCAGCGTCGGGCTGCTGCCGCGTGCTAGAATCGCGTTTTTTCGGCATCCCCTTCCCCAGAATGATTTCCGGCCTACTCAAAAAGATTTTCGGCAGCCGCAACGACCGGCTGATCAAACAGTATGCGCAGACCGTACGCCAGATCAATGCACTGGAGGCGGGGATAGCGGCGCTGTCCGACGACGATCTGCGCGGCAAGACCGACGCATTCAAAGCGCGCGTCGCCCAGGGCGAGTCGCTCGACGACTTGCTGCCCGAAGCCTTTGCCGTCGTCCGCGAAGCCGGCAAGCGCGCGCTCGGCATGCGGCACTTCGACATGCAGCTGGTCGGCGGCATGGTCCTGCACTACGGCAAGATCGCCGAAATGCGCACCGGTGAAGGCAAAACGCTGGTCGCCACCTTGCCGTCCTACCTCAATGCCCTGTCCGGCAATGGCGTGCATGTGGTTACGGTCAACGATTATCTGGCCAGCCGCGATGCCGAGTGGATGGGGCGTCTGCATCGCTTCCTCGGGCTCTCCGTCGGCGTCAATATGTCGCAGATGGACCACGAGGCCAAGCAGGCGGCCTATGCGTCCGATATCACCTACGGCACCAACAACGAATTCGGTTTCGACTACCTGCGCGACAACATGGTCTATGGGGCCAACGAGCGGGTGCAGCGCAAGCTGAACTTCGCCATCGTCGACGAGGTCGATTCGATCCTGATCGACGAAGCGCGCACGCCGCTGATCATTTCCGGTCAGGCCGAAGATCACACCGATCTCTACGTGCGCATGAACTCGGTGGCGCCGATGCTCGAACGTTGCCTGGAAGAAAACGGCCCCGGCGACTACTGGGTGGACGAAAAAGGCCATCAGGTCCTGATGAGCGAAGCGGGTCACGAGCATGCCGAGGAAATCCTTGCGCGTGTCGGCCTGTTGCCGGAAGGGGGCAGCCTTTACGACGCCGCCAACATCCTGCTCATCCATCACCTCTACGCGGCATTGCGCGCCCACAACCTGTTCCTCAAGGATCAGCAGTACGTCGTGCAAAACGGCGAGGTGATCATCGTCGACGAGTTCACCGGTCGCCTGATGTCCGGTCGCCGCTGGTCCGACGGCCTGCATCAGGCGGTCGAGGCCAAGGAAGGCGTCAAGATCCAGAACGAGAACCAGACGCTGGCCTCGATCACTTTCCAGAACTATTTCCGCATGTACGCGAAGCTCGGCGGCATGACCGGCACGGCCGATACCGAAGCCTACGAATTCCAGCAGATCTACGGTCTCGAAACGGTGGTCATCCCGACCAACCGGCCGATGCAGCGCATCGACAACCACGACCAGATCTTCCGCACCGCCAAGGAAAAGCACGACGCCATCGTCGCCGACATCCGTGCCTGCCGCGAGCGCGGCCAGCCGGTGCTGGTCGGTACGACCTCGATCGAGAATTCCGAGCTGCTCTCGGCGCTGCTCGATCACGAGAAGATTCCGCACCAGGTGCTCAACGCCAAGCAGCACGCGCGCGAAGCCGAGATCGTCATCCAGGCTGGCCGTCCGGGTGTCATCACCATCGCCACCAACATGGCCGGTCGCGGTACCGATATCGTGCTCGGCGGCAGCATCGAGAAGCAGGTGTCGGCAATCCGTGACGACGAGACGATCGCCGACGCGGACAGGGATGCACGCATCGCCGAAATCCGCGCCGAGTGGCAGAAGCTGCACGACCAGGTCGTGGCCTCAGGCGGTCTGCACATCATCGGCTCCGAGCGCCACGAATCGCGGCGCATCGACAACCAGCTGCGCGGCCGTTCCGGCCGTCAGGGCGACCCCGGTTCGTCGCGCTTCTATCTGTCGCTCGACGATGCCTTGCTGCGCATCTTCGCCGGCGATCGCCTGAAGTCGATCATGGAGCGTTTGAAAATGCCGGAAGGCGAGGCTATCGAGCATCCGCTCGTCTCCCGCTCGCTCGAATCGGCGCAGCGCAAGGTCGAGGCGCGCAACTTCGATATCCGCAAGCAACTGCTCGAATACGATGACGTCTCCAACGACCAGCGCAAGGTCATCTACGCGCAGCGCAACGAATTGCTCGAAACCGACGATATCTCCGAGACGATCACGGCGATGCGCCAGGGCGTGCTGCACGACACCTTCCGCGTCCATGTGCCGGCCGAGAGCGTCGAGGAGCAGTGGGACCTGCCAGGCCTCGAGAAGTCGCTGGCGTCCGAATTGCAGGTGTTGCTGCCGGTCGTCGAGTGGTTCAAGAACGAGCCGAATCTCGGCGACGAAGAGATGCTCAAGCGCATCGTCCAGTTTGCCGACGACGCCTATACCGTCAAGCTGGAGCAGGTGGGCGCCGAGAACTTCCACCAGTTCGAGCGCAATGTCATGCTGCAGAGCCTCGACACCCACTGGCGTGAGCATCTGGCGGCGCTCGATCACCTGCGCCAGGGCATCCATCTGCGCGGTTACGCGCAGAAGAACCCGAAGCAAGAGTACAAGCGCGAAGCCTTCGAACTCTTCGAGTCGCTGCTCGACAGCGTCCGCCTCGACGTCACCCGTCTGCTGATGACCGTACAGGTGCGCGCCGAGGACGTCGAAGAGACCGCGCCGCATGCCGACGTGCAGAATGTCCAGTACCACCATGCCGATTTCGACGAGGTGATCGGACAGGGCGGCGGCGAGGACTCACCGCCGCAACCGGCCCTGGCCGAACCGAAAGTCGGCCGCAACGACCCGTGCCCTTGCGGCTCCGGCAAGAAATACAAGCACTGCCACGGAAAACTGAGCTGATCTTCAACCACTCCGCAGGGCATCAAGGACAACCGGGCTGTAAAGGTTGTTTTGGTGCCCTCGGTGCATCTGGTGCCTAAAGAATATGCCCGTCAATTATCAGACCCCCGTTCCCGAAGCCCTCTATCCCGTCGCCGGCGTTCGCCTCGGTATCGCCGAGGCCGGCATCCGCAAGGCTGATCGTCGTGACCTGACACTGCTGGCGCTTGATCCGGGTTGCAATGTTGCCGGTGTGTTTACGCAGAACCGCTTCTGCGCCGCGCCGGTGCAGCTCTGCCGGCGTCATCTCGAACTGGGCAGCGAGATTCGCGCGCTGGTGATCAATACCGGCATCGCCAACGCCGGGACCGGCGACGCGGGCGTGCAGGCGGCGTGGAAAACCTGCACCGGGGTCGGCAAGCTGCTCGGCATCGAGGAACGCCAGGTGCTGCCGTTCTCGACGGGCGTGATCCTCGAACCCCTGCCGGTCGAGCGCCTGGTCGCCGGCCTGCCGCTTTGCGTCGATGACCTGCAAGCCGATCACTGGCACGCCGCCGCGCACGGTATCATGACCACCGATACGATCGCCAAGGCTGCGTCGCGCCGTGTGCAGATCAACGGGAAGATGGTCACCATCACCGGCATCAGCAAGGGCGCCGGCATGATCAAGCCGAACATGGCGACCATGCTCGGCTTCATGGCCACCGACGCCGGCGTCGCGGCGCCGCTGCTGCAGCAACTGGTGCGCGAGGCCGCCGACGAATCGTTCAACTGCATCACTGTCGATGGCGACACCTCGACCAACGATTCCTTCATCCTGATCGCCACCGGCCAGGCCGGCGTCGAGTTCGCCGATGCCGCCGCGCCGGGTTACGCCGATCTGCGCGACGCCGTTATCGCGATTGCCGTCGAGCTGGCGCAGGCGATCATTCGCGACGGCGAAGGTGCGACCAAGTTCATGACCATTGCGGTCGAAGGCGGCAAGGATCGCGAGGAGTGCCGCAAGGTCGGCTATGCCATCGGCCATTCGCCGCTGGTCAAAACCGCCTTCTTCGCCTCCGATCCCAATCTCGGCCGCATTCTCGCAGCCATTGGTTACGCCGGTATCGGCGACCTCGATGTCGATGGCGTTCGCGTCTGGCTGTCCAGCGCCGGCGAAGAAATCCTGGTCGCCGAGAAGGGCGGGCGCGCCGCCTCGTATCGCGAGGAGGACGGCTCGCGCGTCATGCTGCAGGCGGAGATCTCCGTGCGTGTCGATCTAGGTCGCGGCCCGGCAAAAGCCAGTGTCTATACCTGCGATTTCTCCTACGATTACGTCAAGATCAACGCCGACTACCGGAGTTAATTCTTTTATGTGATTGGGTGCTTGGTTCTCGCTGTCTTGAACGGCGGGAATGCTTTTTGCGGAGAGTGCGGGACTCTTCCTGAAAGTTCCGCCATGAACCCGGTCATCACCAATACCCTCGATCAGTCCGTAGACCCGCTCGCATGCTATGTGACTACAGTGCATGGCTTGCACAATAAGCTGGGGTGTGTCCTCTCCCATCACCACGAGATCGCCGATAATTTGAGTCGCGCGGCTGCTGCTTTGCGCTCATTGTCGACAGGCCGGGAACGGCAATAGCTTCCCGCTTTCAGGAAAAAGTTTCCTGTCGGCGAGAAAGTTGTTGCGAGGGATTCCGTGCAAAATAAGAATCTCCAGAGGTTTGCAAGAGTGACGGGTTACAGCGCTTGGTGAGGCGAGTGGGCGGACGCACGGCATGTCCATGACGGCTGCCAGAAGGGCCACTTGTGCTCACAACGACCCTGCGACGATCAGATGCGTTTCAGTTGTATCAGCCTGAACCAGCCGGACGCGAGTGCCGGCCGGTCGCTTTCCAATACCAGTTCCGGCGTTTTTTCCAGCACCTCTTCGAACACCACGTCGAGCCGCGTGGCGAGCCGGCGCAGCAGCGGGTTGATCAGCCGGCGCAGCGGCGCGCGCTGCTGCGGCCGCAGAAACTTGTCGAAACCAGCACGCTGCCGCCCGGCTTGAGCACGCGCGCCGTTTCGGCGAGGCAGGCAGCCGGATCGGGTACCACGGCGAGGATCAGGTGCAGGATGGCGTGATCGAAACTGCCATCGGCAAAGGGCAGGCGCTGCGCGTCGCCCTGGACGCAGCAAAAATCCAGCCGTGCCGTATGCGGCAAGGCACGACGCAGCATGGCGTGCGTCAGGTCGAGGCCGGTATAGCGGTGCTGCTCGGGCAGGTGCGGCAGGTCGAGGCCGGTGCCGACGCCGCTGAGCAGAACGTGTGCCGGCTCGCGGGGCAGCGCGGCGAGACTTTGCGCGCGTTGGGCGCGCGTTGCCGCGGCAAGCGCCGCGTCATAGAAAGGGGCAATCAGCGAGTAGCTGTGCTGGAGGCTCAATCAGCGTCTCAATGCAGCACGCGCGGGATGGCCAGCGTGAATTCGGGGATCACGGCTTCGAATTGGGTGCCGTCATCGGCCGTCATCTGGTAGGCGCCGCGCATGGTGCCGACCGGCGTGTCGAGCTGGCAACCGCTGGTGTATTCGAATTTCTCGCCCGGCTTCAGGAGCGGCTGCTGGCCGACGACGCCGAGGCCGCGCACTTCCTGCACTTCGTCGCTGGCGTCGGTGATGATCCAGTGGCGCGAGATCAGTTGCGCCGGAACGCTGCCGATGTTCTCGATGGTGATCGTATAGGCGAAGACGTAGCGCTCGTTTTCGGGGTCCGACTGGTCGGGGATGTACTGCGGCACGGCGCTCACCGCAATCTCGTATTTTTTGCTTTCGGCCATGTCTGCTCGGTATCGATAAGGTGTGTGGATTGCATTGCACACCAAACCGCGAGGCATGACAAGCCGATTCGGGATGGCGACGATTCGGGGGCGCTCCGGAATCGCCATCCGTTTCACGGTAAAATCCGCTTTTTGCCACACGGGCCCGCGCCATGTACGTCATTGCACCCAGTATCCTCTCCGCCAACTTCGCCAAGCTCGGCGAGGAGGTCGTCAATGTGATCGCCGCCGGCGCCGACTGGATTCACTTCGACGTGATGGACAACCATTACGTGCCCAACCTGACCATCGGGCCGCTGATCTGCGAGGCGATCCGCCCGCTGACGCCGGCGCCGATCGACGTGCATCTGATGGTCAAGCCGGTCGACCGCATCGTTCCCGATTTCGCCAAGGCCGGCGCCAACATCATCACCTTCCACCCGGAAGGCTCCGAGCACGTCGACCGCACGCTCTCGCTGATCCGCGAGAACGGTTGCCAGGCCGGCCTCGTGTTCAACCCGGCGACGCCGCTCGATCACATGGACTACGTGATGGACAAGCTCGACGTGGTGCTGCTGATGAGCGTGAACCCCGGCTTCGGCGGGCAGAAATTCATCCCGGCAACGCTCGCCAAGCTCAAGGCGGCGCGTGCCAGGCTCGATGCCTACGAGCGCGAAAGCGGCCGGCGTATTCGCCTGGAAATCGATGGCGGCGTGAAAATCGACAACATCGCCGAAATCGCCCGCGCCGGCGCCGACGCCTTCGTCGCCGGCTCGGCGATCTACGGCACGCCCGACTACAAGACCACGATCGCCGCCATGCGTGGCGAACTGGCGACGGTGTAATGCGCGGTGTAATGCGTTTTCGCTCCGTCACCATCGACCTCGACGGCACCCTGCTCGACACTATTGTCGACCTCGCCGATGCTTGTAACGCGATGCTCGCCGAACTCGGTCAGCCGCAGCGCGATCTCGAGCAGATTCACGGTTTTGTCGGCAAGGGCATGGCCGTGCTGGTCGAGCGCTGCCTGACCTACGGCACGCCGCCCGAAGCGCAATTGCTGGCCGACGCGATCGATGTCTTTCGCCGCCACTACACGCAAATCAACGGCCGTTCGGCGCGCATCTATCCCGGTGTACTCGAAGGCCTCGACGCCATGCGCGAACAGGGTCTGGCACTCGCCTGCGTGACCAACAAGCCGGCCGCATTCACCGCGCCCCTGCTGGCGCGCATGGGGCTGGCCGGCTACTTTCCGGTGGTCGTTTCGGGCGACACGCTGGCGCACAAGAAACCGCGCCCCGAACCGATCCTGCATGCCTGCGTGCTGATGAATTCGGCGCCGGCAGTCAATCTGCATATCGGCGATTCGGCCAACGACATCGACGCGGCGCGCGCCGCCGGCAGTCCGGTGCTCTGCGTTCCCTACGGCTACAACGAAGGGCGGCCAGTGGACAGCGCTGAATGCGATGCGCTAGTATCGAGCCTCCTTGAGGCCGCGCAGTGGATCGACCGTGCGGCGGCCCATTCCGTCTGATTACCGAATAGAGACTCATTGTGACTTGCAAGAACACGGCGCAATTGAAGGAGAACGTTGCAGCCCGTGCCCGGAAGAATATTTCCTGGCGCGGCTGGCGCACATGGCGCCAGTAGTTCTGCACGTCCGTATTTCCTTTTCTGGCAGCACCGTCTTTGTGAGATTGCAATGAACGAAATCGAATTCAATGCGCTTGCCGCGCAAGGCTACAACCGTATCCCCGTCACCCTCGAGACCTTCGCCGATCTCGACACACCGCTCTCGATCTACCTGAAACTGGCCAACGGCCCCTACACCTACCTGCTCGAATCGGTGCAGGGCGGCGAGCGCTTCGGCCGCTACTCGATCATCGGCCTGACCAGCCCGACGCGCCTCGTCGTCAATGCCCACCAGGTGCTGGTGCTGACCGGCAACCGCATCGCCGAGCGCGAAGACGACACCAACCCGCTCGACTTCATCGGCAAGTTCATGAAGCGCTTCCGCGCCGCGCCGTCGGCCGGCCTGCCGCGCTTCTGCGGCGGCCTCGTCGGCTGCTTCGGCTACGACACCGTGCGCTACGTCGAAACGCGGCTGACGCGCACGCAAAAGGAAGACAATCTCGGCACGCCCGACATCGTCCTGCTGCTCTCCGAAGAGATTGCCGTGGTCGACAATCTCTCCGGCAAGCTGATGCTCGTCGTCTATGCCGAACCGGGGGTGCCGGGCGCTTTCCAGAAAGCGCAATTGCGCCTCAAGGAACTGCTCGCCCGGCTGCGCGAACCGGCACGGATTCCCGTCGAAACGCCCAAGGCGTCGCAGCCGGCCGTCTCGGTGTTCGGCGAAGCGCAATTCAAGCAGGCCGTGCTCAAGGCGAAAAATTACATCACCGAGGGCGACGTCATGCAGGTCGTCCTCTCGCAGCGCATGAGCAAGCCGCTCGGCGCCAGCCCGATGGCGCTCTACCGCTCGCTGCGTTCGCTCAATCCGTCGCCCTATATGTTCTACTTCGACTTCGAGGACTTCCACGTGGTCGGCGCCTCGCCCGAAATCCTCGTCCGTCTCGAAGGCGACACCGTGACGGTGCGGCCGATCGCCGGCACGCGCAAGCGCGGCGCCTCGTTCGAGGAGGATCAGGCGCTCGCCGCCGAGCTGCTGGCCGACGAGAAGGAGCGCGCCGAACACGTGCAGCTCCTCGATCTCGGGCGCAACGATGCCGGCCGCGTCTCGAGGGTCGGTACCGTCAAGCTCACCGAAAACATGATGATCGAGCGCTATTCCCATGTCATGCACATCGTCTCCAATGTCGAAGGCAAGTTGCAGCCTGGGCTCAACGCGCTCGACGTGCTGAAGGCGACTTTCCCGGCCGGTACCGTCTCCGGCGCGCCGAAAGTGCGCGCCATGGAAATCATCGACGAACTGGAACCGGTCAAGCGCGGCATCTACGCCGGCGCCGTCGGCTACCTCGGCTTCCACGGCGACATGGATCTCGCCATCGCGATCCGTACCGCCGTGGTCAAGGACGGGCAGCTGCACGTGCAGGCCGGCGCCGGCATCGTCGCCGACTCCGATCCGGCGTCCGAATGGACCGAGACGCAGAACAAGGCCCGCGCCGTCCTGCGCGCGGCGGAACTGGCCGAGAACGGCCTCGATACCCGGTTTGAATGAGAGGCCGACCATGCTGCTGATGATCGACAATTACGACTCCTTCACCTACAACATCGTCCAGTATTTCGGCGAGTTGGGGCAGGAGGTCAAAGTCTTCCGTAACGACGCCATCTCGCTGGCCGAGATCGCGCGTCTCAACCCCGCCTACCTGGTCATTTCGCCCGGCCCCTGCGCGCCGGCGCAGGCCGGCATCTCGCAGGCGGCGATCCGCGAGTTCGCCGGAAAAATTCCACTGCTCGGCGTTTGCCTGGGCCATCAGGCGATCGGCGAAGCCTTCGGCGGGCGCGTCGTGCACGCCAAGCGGCTGATGCACGGCAAGGTGTCGCCGGTGCAGCACACGGATCAGGGCGTCTTCCGCGGCCTGCCCAATCCGCTGACCTGTACGCGCTATCACTCGCTGGCCGTCGAGCGCGAGTCGCTGCCCGATTGTCTTGAAATTACCGCGTGGACCGACGATGGCGAGATCATGGGCGTGCGCCACAAGACGCTGGCGGTCGAGGGCGTCCAGTTCCATCCGGAATCCATCCTCACCGAGCGCGGTCACGATCTGCTGAAAAACTTCCTTGAGGAGCACGCCAAATGAAGCCGCAAGAAGCGCTGGCGCGGGTCATCGAACACCGCGAAATATTCCACGACGAAATGGTTTCGCTGATGCGCCAGATCATGGGCGGCGAAGTATCGCCGGTGATGATTGCCGCCATCCTCTCCGGCCTGCGCGTCAAAAAGGAGACGGTCGGCGAAATTACCGCCGCAGCGCAGGTCATGCGCGAGTTGTCGACGCGCATCGAAGTGGCCGACAACAGCCACTTCGTCGATATCGTCGGCACCGGTGGCGACGGGGCGCATACCTTCAATATTTCGACTTCCGCGATGTTCGTTGCCGCCGCGGCTGGTGCCAAGGTGGCCAAACACGGCGGCCGCAGCGTGTCCTCCAGCTCCGGCAGCGCCGACGTGCTCGAAGCGCTCGGCGCCAACATCATGCTGACGCCGACACAGGTCGGCGAATGCCTGGCCGCCACCGGCATCGGCTTCATGTTCGCCCCGAGCCATCACTCGGCGATGAAAAACGTCGCGCCGGTGCGCCGCGAAATGGGCGTGCGCACGATATTCAATATCCTCGGCCCGCTGACCAACCCGGCCGGTGCGCCGAATACCTTGCTCGGCGTTTTTCACCCCGATCTGGTCGGCATCCTCGTCCGCGTCATGGAACGCCTCGGCGCGAAGCACGTGCTGGTCGTCTACGGCAAGGACGGCATGGACGAAATCTCGCTTGGCGCGGCGACGATGGTCGGCGAGTTGAAGGACGGCAAGATCAGCGAATACGACATCCATCCGGAAGATTTCGGCCTGCAGATGTCGTCCAATCGCAGCCTGCGTGTTGCCGATGCGCAGGAGTCGAAGGAAATGATCTTCTCGGCGCTGGACAATGCCGCCGGCACCGCGCGCGAGATCGTCGTGCTCAACGCCGGTACGGCGCTTTACGCCGCCAACCTGGCCGAGTCGATCCCACTGGGCATCGCACAGGCACGCGAAGCGATCGTCAGCGGCGCCGCGCGCGCCAAGCTCGACGAATTCGTCCGCTTCACGCAAGGATTCGCAGCATGACGAAGGCCGACATCCTGAACAAGATCCTCGCCGTCAAACGCGAGGAAGTGGGCGCCGCGCTGGCGGGCAAGCCCCTCGCCGCGATCCGCGCCGACGCCGAAGCGCAGCCCGCCGCGCGCGATTTTCTCGGTGCCATTTGCGGCAAGATCGCCGCGGGCCAGGCCGCGGTGATTGCCGAGGTCAAGAAAGCCAGCCCTTCCAAAGGCGTTTTACGCGCGGATTTTCGCCCGGATGAAATCGCTGCGAGCTACGAGCGGCACGGCGCCGCGTGCCTGTCGGTTCTCACCGACCGCCAGTTTTTCCAGGGCGCCCCCGGCTACCTGCAGGCCGCTCGCGCGGCCTGCGCCTTGCCGGTGCTGCGCAAGGACTTTCTGGTCGATCGCTATCAGGTCTATGAGGCTCGCGCCATGGGCGGCGACGCCATTCTGCTCATCGCCGCCGCGCTCGACCTGCCGACCATGCAGGAATTCGAGGCGATTGCCGAAAGCCTGGGCATGGCCGTGCTCGTCGAAGTGCATAGCGGCGAGGAGCTCGATCTCGCCTTGCAACTGAAGACGCCATTGCTCGGCATCAACAACCGCAATCTGCGCACCTTCGAGGTCAGCCTGCAAAACACGCTCGACCTGCTGCCGCGTATTCCCGCTGGGCGTGTCGTGGTCACCGAAAGCGGCATTCTGGCGGCGGCAGACGTCCAATTGATGCGCCGCAACGCCGTCCATGCCTTTCTCGTCGGCGAGGCCTTCATGCGGGCGCCGGAGCCGGGCGAGGCGCTGCGCGCCCTGTTCCCGTCCTGATCTGCATGCGCCTGTTGCAAAAACACAACAGGCGTCTCACCGAGTCGCCAGAATCGGCTCAGGAACCTTGCTCACCCATCCGCCGTTTGCCACAATCGCCCCAACTTCTCGTATCCGAGAGGTAAAGCTTGGTGGGGCGGTAAAACGCACCGCTAATCTCAAACCTAGAGGAGATTCACAATGCAAAAGAAACTGATCGCACTGGCTATCGCTGGTCTGGCATCCAGCGCCGCTTTCGCCGCTGACAACGTCACCATCTACGGTCGTATGGATTACGGCTACGTGAACCAAAGCGGTAACGGCGGCGGCATCCAAGGCGTCGATAGCCGTAACTCGCTGGCCAGCGGTGTCCAAGCCGGCAGCCGTATCGGCTTCCGTGGTACGGAAGATCTGGGCAATGGTCTGAAGGCCATCTTTGAATCCGAATTCGGCACCGGCATCGACCAGACCGCAGCCGGCACGACCGCTGCTACCTGGCTGAACCGCCACTCCTACGTCGGTCTGACCGGCAACTTCGGTACCGTCGTCGGTGGCCGTCTGGACGGCGTCCGCTATGGCATCTTCAACAAGTACGATGCCTTCGCTGGCGGCACCGTCGGTAACTTCACGCAGATCACCAACCAAGTTGACCGTGCTGATAACGCCGTTGCGTACATCACGCCGAACTTCAGCGGCTTCACCGGTACCTTGGCCTATGCCACGACCATTGCTGGTCCGGAACTCGCTGGCAACCATAACGACCTGCGCCTGAATACCATCATGGGTAACTACGCCAACGGTCCGATTGATCTGACGGTTGATTACGAAACGGTTAAGTCCGTCTCGCCAACAGCTGGCAATCCTGACTACGACGTCAAGGTCACCACGCTGGGTGGTTCGTACGATTTCGGCGTGGTCAAGGTTTCGGCCCTGTGGGACAAGCACACTGCTGACAACCGCGCTAACTCGACGACCCCGATCGATTACCGTGACTGGTTCATCAGCGCCAAGGCTCCGATCGCTGGTACCAAGTTCGCTGTCAAGGCAACCTACGGTCAGATCAACGACAAGACCTCCCGTGATCAAGATGCCACCAAGTTCGGTCTGGGCCTGGATTACTCCCTGTCCAAGCGCACCATGGTGTATGTCGATTATGGCCACATCAACAACAAGAACAACGCTACGTATCAGGTCAGCCAAGCAGCCAACACCGGCGCAATTTCTCTCACCCCGGGTGCTGGCGCTGGTGTTGCCACCACCACCGGCGGCAACGGTGTTACCGGTTTCGACATCGGTATCGCACACAGCTTCTAATCTGGCCTAAAAGCCAAATTAAAGTTAAAACAGGGGCTTCGGCCCCTGTTTTTTGTTTACTGCCAGGAAGCTGGTGTGTAAATCGAAGACGTAAAAAAACCAGCATATCGCTGGTTTTTTTACGTCTATCATTGTCCGGGCTGTGTTCAAGGGCACGGCACCACCATCTCCTTGCTGCCGCTGCCGCTGCCGCTGCCGCTGCCGCTGCCGCTGCCGCTGCCGCTGCCGCTGCCGCTGCCGCTGCCGCTGCCGCTGCCGCTGCCGCTGCCGCTGCCGTGTTGGGACCAGATTCTTTCATAAAGGCGTTCGAGGTCGTGGCTGAACGTCGCAGTATCGAAGAGTGGTGCCGTCAGGCGCTGGGTCCAAAGTTTCTGGCGCAGAGCGGCCCCCGTGGCAGGTTCCCGGGCCAGCGTTTGCGCCAGTGCGAGGTATTGATCCCAGTCCTCTGCGACCAGTTCAGGCAGTCCGGCTGCGTGCAGTAGGCTCGCTCCGACGCGGCTGGCGAAGGTGTCGCCTATCTTGCTGAGCAGCGGAACGCCGGCCCACAGCGCGTCGCTGCCCGTCGTGTGCGAGCCGTAAGGCGACGTGTCGAGCGCCAGGTCAGCCAGTTGCAGGCGGCCAAGGTGTGCCGTCAGCGGCTGGTGTGGTGCAAAGACGAGTCTTTCTGGGGCGATCCCACGTGCTGCGGCCTCGCGCCGCAGGTTGTGCATAGCGGCCGGCACTGACGGTTGCAGCAGCCACAGCACGCTGTCAGGCACGCTGGCGAGCAGGCGGCACCAGATGCCGAAAATTTCCGGATTGAACTTGTAGCTCTGGTTGAAGCTGCAGAATACAAATCCGGTTTCGGGCAGCCCGGCTTCCTGGCGCGACGGGCAAGGGCCGATCTCGCGTCGGCGGTCGTTCGGCTGGTAGCAATGCGGCATCAATGCCAGCGTCTCGCTGAAATGTGCCGCGTGTTCGGGCGGGGTGACGACCGGATCGCCGATGATGTAGTCGGCCAGCCGTTCATCGCCGAGCGTGCCGGGGTAGCCCAGCCAGCTGACGATCAGCGGCGCAGGGCGCAGGGCGGTGATGCCGAGGCGGGCGTCCTGTGTATAGCCCTTGAGGTCGACCAGGATGTCGATGCCGTCGGCGGCGATCTGCGCGGCGGCGGTGGCGTCGGACAGCGGCCCGAGGTCGCGGAAGATTTCGGCGGCGTTCAGCGCCTCCTGCCGTCCCTTGTCATGAAAATCCGGGCCGTACGAGTAGAGGTGGATGGCAAAGCGCTGGCGATCGTGCGCCGCGAGAACGCCGGCGAGCAAGTGCATGGTGGCGTGCTCGTGAAAATCGGCGGAGAGGTAGCCGATGCGCAGGCGCTCGCGCTCCGGGTGGTTGCCCGGGGCAACCAGTGGCGCTTGCGCCAGTGCCGCCCGGAAATGTTTGTTGGCGTACAGCCAGCCGGCGCGTTTTTGCAGAGCGGGGCCGTCTGTGCCGGACATGGCCAGCAGGCCGAATGGACCGATGCAGCTCGTGTCCTTGCCTAGCAAGGTGCGCAGAGCGGCTTCGTCGCGCGCGCGCAGCGTCCAGTCGCAGAGCTGGGCGGCGCAGTGATAGGCGTTGCCAAGTGCGCTGCCGTCGTCGTTGGCGACGCGCCGGTAGCAGACAGCTGCCGCGTCGTAATGCTTGAGTTCCTGCAGCAGGTTGCCGAGGTTGTTGCAGGTGTCGGCGCTTTCGGGCGCGATGTTCAGCGCTTCCCGGTAGGCTGTCTCGGCCTCGGCGTAGCAGCGCTGGCCGAGCAGGGCGTTGCCGAGATTGCTGTAGCCGACGGCGAGACGTGGGGCGAGGCGGACGGCTTGCCGGCAGGCGCTCTCGCCTTCGCCGAACTGGCGCAGGGCATTGAGCAGGCTGCCCAGGTTGGCGTGCGCGGCGGGCAGGTCGGGCGCCAGCGTAACAGCCCGGCGGAACGCCGCCAGGGCGTCGTCGCTCCGGCCTTGCTGCTCAAGCAGGCGGCCGAGATTCGAATGTGCCTGCGCGTAGCCGGGCGCCAGGGCGACGGCCTTGCGCAAACAGGCCTCGGCATCGGCAGCGGCACCGAGTTCCTGCAGTTGCAGGGCGATATCGTTTTGCGCGGCCGGCGAGTCCGCGGCCTGCGCGGCCGCCTCGTGCAGCGCCGCAATGGCCTCCTGCAGCCGCCCCAGGCCGCGTAATGCCCGTCCTTGGTTGAAGAGGGCTTCGGGCTGTCCGGGGGCGAGGCGAAGTGCGCGCTGGCAGTGACGCTCCGCCGCCGCGTGCTTGCCCCGTTCGTTGGCCAGATGTGCCAGGTTGATCAGTGTGCCGGGCTGCTCCGGCGCCAGTTCGAGGCAGCGCTCGAAGGCGCGGTAGGCTTCCTGGCGGCGATCGGCCTGCATCAGGGCGATCGCCAGCTGCTCCTGAATCTGCGCATCTTTCGGCAGCAGTTTGCCGGCGCGGGCGAGCGGTGGGATGGCATCGCCGGGTCTTCCCAGATTCAGGTGCGCCAGTCCGAGAAGGTGCCAGACCGGAGCGGATGCCGGCCAGCGCGCCGTGCAATCCTTGGCGTGCTGCGCCAGCGTCTCGAACTGGCCGGTCTGCAGCAGATTGACCAGCGCTTGAATCGGCGGTTGGTGGGCGGCAGACGGTGGTTTGTGCATGATGGGCCGGGTAAGTCCGCAGGCGTTTGGGGCCGCAGGTGACGCTGCGGCTCAGTCGCCGAGCAGGATCAGGTTGTCGCGGTGGATGATTTCGGGCTCGTCGATATAGCCGAGAAGGTCTTCGATTTCCTGGCTGCCGCGACGGGCGATGCGGCGGGCTTCGCCGCTGCCGTAGTTGGCCAGGCCGCGTGCGATTTCGTGGCCGTCGGGGGTGAGGCAGGCGACGGCGGCACCGCGCTCGAAGTCGCCCTGGACTTCGACGACGCCGATCGGCAGGAGGCTCTTGCCTTCGCGCAGGGCGCTGACGGCACCGGCATCGAGCAGCAGTTTGCCGGCGAGCTGCAGGTGATCGGCGAGCCATTGCTTGCGCGCGGTGAGCGGTTGCGTTTCGGCGCTGAGCAGGGTGCCGACCGGTTCGCCGCGGGCCAGGCGCGGCATCACGTCGGCTTCGCGGCCGCTGGCGATGACGGTGTGCGCACCACTGCGCGCCGCGCGTTTGGCGGCGATGACCTTGGTGATCATGCCGCCGCGACCGTATTGCGTGCCGGCGCCGCCGGCCATCGCCTCCAGCGCCGGGTCGCCGGCGTGCGCTTCGGCGATCAGCGTGGCGCTGGCGTCCTTGCGCGGGTCTGCGGTGAACAAGCCTTGCTGGTCGGTGAGAATGATCAGGCAGTCGGCTTCGACGAGGTTGGCAACCAGTGCGCCGAGCGTGTCGTTGTCGCCGAACTTGATTTCGTCGGTGACGACCGTGTCGTTCTCGTTGATGATCGGCACGACGCCCAATTGCAGCAGGGTGCTCAGCGTCGAGCGGGCGTTGAGATAGCGTTTGCGGTCGGCCAGATCGTCGTGGGTGAGCAGCACCTGTGCGGTGTGCAGGCCGTGTTTGGCAAAGGCGCTTTCATAGACCTGGGCGAGGCCCATCTGGCCGACGGCGGCGGCGGCCTGCAGTTCATGCACGGCGTGCGGGCGCTTGCTCCAGCCGAGTCGCTGCATGCCGCAGGCGATGGCGCCGGAGGAGACGAGGACGACTTCCTTGCCGGCCTCGCGTAACTCCGCGATCTGGCGCGCCCATTCGCCGATGGCCGCCAGATCAAGCCCCTCGCCGTTGTTGGTGACGAGCGCCGAACCGACCTTCATGACGAGACGGCGAGCGCTGGCGATCCGTGTCGTGGTTGCGTTCATTTGGCGGCGTCTTCCTCGATGTCGTCGGCTTCGTCGGCAAAGTGCGCGTTGATTGCGACATCGGCCAGCGCCGCGGTGGTCGGTGGTGGCGCCAGCTGTTCCAATGCGTCCTGCAGCTTGTAGATCAGCTCCTTGCAGCCGTCGCCGTTGATCGCGCTGATGCGGAAGGTCGGCGCTTGCTCGCCGTCGCTGTAGTAGGCCTGCAGAAAATCGGCGACGCGCTGTTCGCGGTCTTCTTCCGGGATCAGGTCGAGCTTGTTGAGAACCAGCCAGCGCGGTTTGGCGGCAAGTTCCGGATCGTATTTCTCGAGTTCGCTGACGATTGCTCTGGCGTCGTGTACCGGGTCGGCGTCGGGGTCCGGCGGCGCAAGGTCGACGATGTGCAGCAGCACGCGCGTGCGTGCCAGGTGCTTGAGGAAGCGGATGCCGAGGCCGGCGCCATCGGCGGCGCCTTCGATCAGGCCGGGGACGTCGGCGATGACGAAGCTCTTGTTTTCGCTGACGCGAACGACGCCGAGATTCGGGTGCATGGTCGTGAACGGGTAGTCGGCGACCTTCGGCCGGGCCGCGGAAACGGAGCGGATGAAGGTGCTCTTGCCGGCATTCGGCAGGCCGAGCAGGCCGACGTCGGCGAGTACGCGCAACTCAAGGCGCAGGTCGCGTTCCTCGCCGGGCTCGCCCTTGGTGCATTGGCGTGGCGCGCGATTGACGCTGGACTTGAAGTGGATGTTGCCGAGGCCGCCGCGACCGCCCTTGGCGATCAGGATTTTCTTGCCGTCTACATCGAGGTCGGCAACGATCTCGTTGCTGTTGATGTCGGCGATTACGGTGCCGACCGGGACGTGCAGCGTGATGTCCTTGCCGCCTTTGCCGTAACAGTCGCTGGAGCCGCCTTTTTCGCCGCTCGGCGCGATGAATTTGCGGGTGTAGCGGAATTCGATCAGGGTGTTGAGGTTGCGATCGGCGACCACATAGACGCTACCGCCGCGTCCGCCGTCGCCGCCGTCTGGGCCACCCTCGGGTTCGTACTTCTCGCGCCGGAACGAGGCGATACCGTTGCCGCCGTCGCCGGCCGCTATAAAAATTTTCGCCTCGTCGATGAATTTCATGGAACAGTCTCTTCAGTGGTTCTGTAATTGCGAATCAAAAGCGGCAAATAAAAAAGCCCTACCGCAAGGATAGGGCTTTTTCTGCGGCTGAGTTGCTGCGGCAGTATTCGTGCGCGACGACGCTCAGGCAGCCGGAAGAATGCTGACCGTGCGACGGCGCTTTTCGCCCTTGACCGTGAACTGGACGCGGCCTTCGATCAGCGCGAACAGCGTGTGATCCTTGCCGATGCCGACGTTTTCACCGGGGTGAAATTCGGTGCCGCGCTGGCGAACGATGATGTTGCCGGCGATAACCAGCTGACCACCGTAACGCTTTACACCAAGGCGCTTCGATTCTGAGTCGCGGCCGTTCCGGACACTGCCGCCTGCTTTTTTATGTGCCATGAGTCAGTTTCCTTTCGGTTAGGCCGAGATGCCGTCGATGCGGATTTCGGTGTAGTTTTGGCGATGGCCCTGATGCTTCTGATAATGCTTGCGACGACGCATTTTGAAGATCGTGACCTTGTCGTGACGGCCTTGTGAAAGCACAGTCGCCTTGACCGAAGCACCGGTAACGAGCGGGGCGCCGATTTTCACCGACTCGCCTTCGCCTACCATGAGGATCTGGTCAATAGTGATTTCTGCGCCAACGTCTGCCGGTATCTGTTCTATTTTCAATTTTTCGCCGGCGACAACGCGATACTGCTTGCCCCCGGTTTTTATGACCGCGTACATGTTGGACTCCAAAGAACTAAACAAAGTGAAACGAAGAACCGCGCATTATACGTATTTTTCGTGCCGAGTCAAAGAGTTCGCTACGTTTAGTCCCGCCCGTGGCGCAATGCCTTGCTTGACGCCAATCGGGGCGGCGCCTAAGATTCACCGGTTTTTTTGCCAAGGCGCACCATCGTGAAGCTGGAACAGCTCTACAACCTGATCGGGCCCGACATGCAGGCCGTTGATGCGGTGATCCGCAAGCGCCTGCACTCGGATGTGGTTCTGGTGCGCCAGGTTGCCGAGTACATCATCCAGAGCGGCGGCAAGCGGCTGCGCCCGGCGCTGGTCCTGCTGTCGGCGGGGGCGTTCGGCTATCGCGGCACGCATCATCATGAACTGGCGGCGGTGGTCGAGTTCATTCACACGGCCACCTTGCTGCATGATGACGTGGTCGATGAGTCCGACTTGCGGCGCGGCCGGCAAACAGCGAACGCGATGTTCGGCAACGCGGCCAGCGTGCTGGTCGGCGATTTCCTGTATTCGCGCGCATTCCAGATGATGGTCGAGATCGACGACATGCGCGTCATGCGCGTGCTGTCGGATGCGACGAACGTGATTGCCGAAGGCGAAGTCCTGCAGTTGATGAATTGCCACGACGCGGACGTCGATGAGGCGCGTTATCTGCAAGTCATTCGCTACAAGACGGCCAAGCTGTTCGAGGCGGCGGCGCAACTGGGCGCCATCGTCGGCGGTGGATCGCCGGAGTTCGAGCAGCGCATGGCCGCCTACGGAATGCACCTGGGAACGGCTTTTCAGTTGATCGACGATGTGCTCGACTATTCGGGCGCCGAGGTCGAGACCGGCAAGCATCTGGGTGACGATCTGGCCGAAGGGAAGCCCACTCTGCCGCTCATTTACGTCATGCAGCACGGGACGGCCGAGCAGGCCGCCTGTGTGAGGCGTGCCATCGAGAACGGTGGGCGCGACGATTTTGCGCAGGTATTGGCGGCAATTCGCGCCACTGGGGCGCTTGAGCATGCAAAACTGCAAGCCAAGGCGGAGGCAGATCGTGCTGCAGCTACACTTGAAGCCTTACCCGCTTCCCAATACAAAGATTCTTTGTTAGAATTATGCCTCTTCGCTGTTGCTAGAAGTTTTTAGCACTGTCGTTGTTTCGGTCGGGGCGTAGCTCAGCCTGGTAGAGTACTGCGTTCGGGACGCAGGAGTCGGAGGTTCGAATCCTCTCGCCCCGACCACTTGATGCTTGAATCAAGTCGGTCGTTGCACCGAAACCCATCTGCAATTCGCGCTCGATTTGTGCTCAATTCGCGCTGTTTTCCCGCCACATCCCCGCTTTTTCGTTTTTCCTCTCATTTCTTCCGTTCTTGCCGCCGCTCATCCCTCGCCCGGCGTCCTTCTGCTATGCTTGGGCGATCGATAAGGCGGTTCGGGAATGACTAAATATTTGCTCTTGATCGCGCTGGGCGTGCTGATCTGGTGGATGTGGCGGAAATCGCAGGCGCCGCGCTCGGGCGGGCAGCTTCCTCCGCCTCAGCGCGAGGCCGAGCGCATGGTGAAATGTGCGTATTGTGGCGTCAATCAGCCGGTGAGCGAAAGCATTCTCGCCGGCGGCAATTATTATTGCTGTGCCGCCCATCGGCGCAACGCCGAAGCCGAAGGCCGTTGATCGCCCATGCTGGCCAGCGTCGACTTCAGTGCCGGAGGCTACAGTGAAACGCACTGGAAGTCGCTGCGCTATTTCAATCTCTACCGTTTCCTCATCGCCGGCCTGCTCTTTGTTTCGGCGCTCCTGCATTCTTCATCTTATTCGATTCTCCGTATCGAGCAGGGGCTTTTCCATCTTGCGCTGACCAGCCTCTACCTGCTGGCGACGACGATTGCGCTGATGCTCCTGCATCGTTATCGCCGGCGTTTCAACCTGCAGTTGAGCGCGCACGTCCTCACCGACATCCTCGTCATGACCCTGCTGATGTACACGGGCGGCGGGCTGCGCAGCGGTCTCGGCACGATGCTGCTGGTCACGCTGGCGGGGGCCGGCCTGGTTGGGCAGGGGCGGCTGGTGCTCTTCTATGCGGCAGTCGCAACCTTGTCGGTGCTTTTCGAAGAGTTGTATCGTGCGTTGAGCCACGATTTCGAGATCGCCGGATTTTTCCAGGCAGGGGTTTTCAGCGCCGGTTTTTTTGCCGTTGCCATTTCGGCACGCCTTCTGGCGCGCCGTGTGCTCGCCAACGAGGAACTGGCGCGTCAGCGCGGCGTCGATCTGAAGAACCAGATGCTGATCAGCCAGCGCGTGATCGAGGAAATGCAGGATGGCGTTCTTGTCCTCGGCCAGAACGGCTGGGTCAAACAGCATAATCCGCGTGCCGAGCGTCTGCTTGGTTTGAGCGGTACGCCCGCGTGCATGCTGGTCAATTATTCTTCCGAGCTGGCGCAAGGTTTCGCCGCCTGGCGCGTGCGTCCCGCCGACGATTCGGTCGCGGTGCGCGCGCCGCTCAGCGGCATGCAATTGCAGGCGCGCTTCGTGCCGACCGAAAGTTCGGAGCGCGATGTACTGGTTTTTCTCGAGGATGTCGGGCGCTTGCAGGAGCAGGCGCAACAGCTGAAACTCGCCGCGCTGGGGCGTTTGACCGCGAATATCGCCCACGAAATCCGCAACCCGCTTTCGGCGATCAGCCACGCCGGCGAGTTGATGCTCGAAGAGCGCCGCGGCGAAATGTTCGAGCGCCTGTTGCGCATCGTGCTCGACAACGCGCAACGTCTCGAGCGTATCGTCAGCGACGTGCTCGAACTGGGGCGCCGCGATCGCGCTTATCGGGAGCTGATCCCGTTGCGGGAGGCCTTGCCGCTTTTTCTCGAAGAGTATGTGGTCAAGGAAAAGGTCGCCGCGGATATCGTCCGGCTCGAGTTTTCCGGGGCGGCGACACTTTGTTTTGATCGCTCGCATTTCCATCAGGTATTGTGGAACCTGCTCGGCAACGCACTGCGCCATTCCCGGCGTGTGGCGGGCAGCGTCTGCTTGCGGGTACAGGATGGGCCGCGCGACGGGGTGGTGGAATTGCATGTCATCGACGACGGCGCGGGCGTCAGCGACGATCAGCGCGAACAGATTTTCGAGCCGTTTTTCACGACACACAGCCGCGGCACTGGCCTCGGCCTCTATATCGCCCGCGAGTTGAGCGAGGCCAACGGCGCGCGGCTCGAACTGCAGGGCAACGCGCCGGGCGCGCATTTCCGGATTACGGGGAGGTCTGACGAATGTCGATAAACAAGAGCGATCGCCGGCCGCGCGGTGAGCTGGCCAGAGTCCTCGTGGTTGATGACGAAGCGGATATTCGCGAACTTCTCGACCTGACGCTCGCGCGCATGGGGCTGTCCGCCGATTGCGCGGGAACGGTCGCCGAGGCGCGGCAATTCCTCGAACGGGAAAGCTACAAGCTGTGCCTGACCGACATGCGCTTGCCCGATGGCGAAGGGCTCGAGATCGTGCGCCTGATCGGCGAACGCTACGGCGAGACGCCGGTGGCCGTGATCACCGCTTTCGGGAGCGCCGAGAATGCGGTTGCGGCGCTCAAGGCGGGCGCCTTTGATTACTTGGCCAAGCCTGTCGCCCTCGAACAGTTGCGGACCCTGATCAAGTCCGCGCTCAATTTGCCGCAGACCGGCGAGCCGGCGAGCGGCGACGAAAATGCCGCAGCTCCGGCCGGGCGCCTGATCGGTGAGTCGCCGGCAATTGCCCATGTCCGCGAGATGATCGACAAGCTGGCGCGCAGCCAGGCGCCGGTTTATATCTCGGGCGAGTCGGGGAGCGGCAAGGAACTCGCGGCACGTCGGATCCATAGCCAGAGTGCGCGGCATGAAGCGCCCTTCGTGCCGGTGAACTGCGGGGCGATCCCCGAGAATTTGATGGAGAGTGAATTTTTCGGTTACCGCAAGGGCGCTTTCACCGGCGCCGACAGCGATCGTGAGGGATTCTTTCATGCGGCGAACGGTGGAACCTTGTTCCTCGACGAAGTCGCCGATTTGCCGCTACCCATGCAGGTCAAACTGTTACGCGCAATCCAGGAAAAAAAGGTGCGCAAGGTCGGCAACGCCGTCGAAGAGGCGGTCGACGTGCGCATCATTTCGGCGACTCATCGTAACCTGAAGGATTGCGTCGATGCCGGGAACTTCCGCCAGGATCTGTATTACCGACTGAACGTTATCGAGCTCAGGATGCCGCCGCTACGCGAGCGCCAGGAGGATATTCCGGTGCTCGTCGAAGCGGCGCTTGCGCGCATTTGTGGCGCCAAGCGACCGCTTTTGGCGCCGGACGCATTGCGCGCGCTTTGTGCGTACAGCTTCCCCGGCAACGTGCGCGAACTCGAGAATATTCTCGAGAGGGCGACCGCCTTGTGTTCCGATGACACGGTGCTGCCCGGTGATCTGCAACTGGCTCCGGAAAGTGCCATCGACGGAAGCGCCGGTCGCGATGGCGAAACGCTCGACGATCACATTAATCGGATCGAGAAGCAGGCGATTCTCGATGCGCTCGCGAAGACCGGATTCAATCGCACCGCCGCTGCGCGCTTGCTCGGCGTGACCTTCCGCTCGCTGCGCTATCGCATCGAGCGGCTTGGCATCGAAGAGTGAGTGAAGTGAACGGTGGCGTGAGCGCTGGCTCCCGCAACGGAATTCCGGATACCGGCTGGCTCGCTGAAGCGCGCCGTATCGATTCGCCGAATTTCGACGAGCGCCCGTCCGGCGAGGCGGTGTCGCTGATCGTCGTTCATGCGATCAGTTTGCCACCTGCGCAGTTCGGCAGCGGCGACATTGTCCGTTTGTTCACCAACACCCTCGATCCCGGTGCGCATCCCTATTTCGCGCAGATCAGCACCTTGCGCGTTTCCGCCCATTTCCTGATTCGCCGCGACGGCGAGTTGATCCAGTTCGTGTCCTGCCGGCAGCGCGCCTGGCACGCCGGTCTGTCTTGCTGGGACGGGCGTCAGCGCTGCAACGATTTTTCGCTTGGCGTCGAACTCGAAGGATGCGACGAGCTGCCTTTCGAGGATGCGCAGTACGCGTGCCTCGTCGCGCTGCTCGAAACGCTGAACGCGCGCTATCCGATTGCGGCGATCGTCGGGCACAGCGATGTTGCTCCCGGCCGCAAGAGCGACCCCGGGCCGTGCTTCGACTGGCAGCGTCTGGCGTCACTCGGAAGGCTTCCTGGCACGCTGCGCTGATTTTTTCGAGCCGTTTTTGTTTCCCCAATGTCATTTTCTGCGACGCCGGCAGCTTGGTCCGGCGATGCCGATGCGCTATCCCGTGCGTATTTTCTGGCTGCCAACCGTCGCGTGTTAACGGATTGCGACAGTCATACGCGGCGCTCGTTATGGACATAAAATACTTCTTGCGTCAAGTGTGAAGCGCTACTAGAATTAGTCGCAAATGCTGAGGGTGGCACAACATGTAGTAGGTCGCGTGTCGGTGTCATCCGTCTCTTTTGTGACGGGTTTTCGGGTTTGTTCAATCCGCGAATCTCTGGATACAGATTGTGATGGACATAAGCGGAACGCTGAATCACAGGACTTACCGATTCTCAACGTGCTCACCGGCTCCTTCCGGTCTTGCAGCCGTCTCCGCTCCTTCTGCTGTTTCCGCTTCAGCCACTTTCGCTGCTCCCGCCTCCCGCTTCGTACTTTCCCCCGTCGCCCTCTGTTTTCTCGCCACGCACTATCTGGTCGATGGCGTTTCCGGCCTCGCCTTGCGGTTGCATTTTTTTCGCGAGATGAGCGGATTCGGGTCCTGGGGATCGGCTCGCGTAAGGGCAGATGCCGTCGCTCTCGAATTCAATCCGCGCGTCGTTGATGCGCCCGTTGGATGGTCCGGGTTTTTCCGCCGGGATCGTTTTTTGGAAGTGCTCGTTAGAACCGTTCCTAGAACTCAGAGAAGGAGGTAGACATGGCAACAAGTGCGAAGAAACCCGCGGCAGCTGCGAAGCCAGCCGCCAAGAAGGCAGCGCCGAAAGCCGCTGCCGCACCGGCAGTCAAAAAAGCGGCTCCCAAGGCCGCCGCCAAACCAGTAGCCAAAACGACTGCCGCCAAACCGGCCGTCAAAAAGGCTGCGCCGAAAGCGGCTGCCAAGCCCGTAGCCAAGAAGGCTGCCGCTAAACCCGCCGCCAAGCCGGCTGCGAAAAAAGCAGCGGCCAAACCCGTAGCGAAACCGGCCGCCAAAAAAGCTGCACCGAAGGCGGCTGCCAAACCCGTAGCCAAGAAGGCTGCCGCCAAGCCTGCTGCCAAGCCGGCCGCAAAGAAAGCGGTTGCCAAACCCGCAGCGAAACCGGCCGCCAAAAAAGCTGCACCGAAGGCGGCTGCCAAACCCGTAGCCAAGAAGGCTGCCGCCAAGCCGGCTGCGAAGAAAGCGGTTGCCAAACCTGCCGCCAAACCGGCGGTGAAGAAGGCTGCTCCGAAGGCTGCGGCTAAACCCGCGGCGAAAAAGGCTGTCGCCAAACCAGCAGTAAAAAAAGCGGCTGCCAAACCTGCTGCCAAGCCGGCGGTAAAGAAAGCTGCCGCGACGCCCGCAGCAAAAAAGGCCGTCGCCAAGCCTGCGGCAAAAAAAGCGGTGGCCAAGCCTGCCGCGCCGAAGGTTGCTGCGAAACCGGCGGCGAAACCCGCTGCGAAATCGGCCGCCGCCAAGCCAGCAGCCAAGCCGGCGGCGAAGCCTGCTGCAAAAAAGGCTCCCGCAGCGAAACCGGCGGTCAAGAAAGCCGCACCGGCTCCCGCTCCCGCCCCTGGCTCCGCGCCTCAGGCTGCAGCGGCGTCGGCGACCGCAGCGGCGCCGTCTACGGCAGCGACTCCGGGTCTCAAGTCGGCACTCAATCCGACGGGTGCCTGGCCGTTCCCGACGGGCTCGCGTCCGAAGTAAGCGGTGGCGTTTGCGGGGTGGGGTGGGTGTTTCCCGCCTCACCCGTTTTGCATGGCCTGAGGCGCAACGTTCGTTGCGCCTTTTCTTTTTTCCTCCTCCGCATCGACGCGTATCGCAGTCGTGACGGCAATGCGCCGCGCTGCCGCACGATCGATCGCGACAAGGCGAGTAAGATTCCCTCATGAGCGAACACGACCATCATGAGCATGGCCACGGCCACCATCATCATCACGCAGGCGCCGGTCCGCGCCTGATCTGGGCCCTGGCGTTGACGCTCGGCTTTGCCCTTGTCGAGGCGCTGGCCGGCTGGTGGTCGGGGTCGCTGGCCTTGCTCGGCGATGCCGGACACATGGTGACCGACAGCGCCTCGCTGGGTCTTGCCGCCTTTGCCGCGTGGTTTGCGCAGCGCCCGCCGTCGCAGCGTCATACCTACGGCTATGGCCGGCTCGAAACCCTCGCGGCGCTGGCCAACGTGCTGTTCATGGTGCTCGTCGTGGTCGGCATCTCGGTGGTGGCGGTGCGCCGTTTTCTCGAGCCGGCCGCGATCAACGGCGAGGCGGTGACGCTGGTCGCCTCGCTCGGCCTGTGCATCAATATCGGCGTGGCCTGGCTGCTCATGCACGGCGAGCAGACGATGAACACGCGTGGCGCCTTGCTGCACGTACTGGGCGATCTGCTCGGTTCGGTCGCGGCACTGGTCGCCGGCGCGGTCGTCATGTGGACCGGCTGGACGACGATAGACCCGCTGCTCTCGCTGCTGATCTGCGCGCTGATGCTCGGCTCCAGCCTGCGCTTGTTGCGCGAGGTGCTGCAGGCGCTGATGGAGGGCGTGCCGGCACATCTCTCATCCGCGCAGATCGGACGCGCGCTGGCCGGCGTGCCCGGCGTGCTGTCGGTCCATGATCTGCACATCTGGACACTGTCGTCGAAACGTACCGCCCTGTCGGCGCATTTGCTGGTCGAGTCGCTGGAACAGTGGCCGGAGGTTCTCGCCGAGGCGCGTCACGTGCTCGCCCATCAGGGCATCACGCACGTCACCCTGCAGCCGGAACCGGCGACGCGAACCGTGCGCTGGCTATCGAACAACAAGGCGAACAACAGGCCCGACAACCGGCCGTGACTGAGCGCGCCCCTTGCCGGTCTTGCTGCTGCGCCGACCGTTGAGCTCCGCAAGGCGTGCGGCGAAAAATCCTACGGATCGATGGCCGCCTGGAGTGTCTGGAAGGCAGCGGCAAGCTCTGCGTTGTCGGGGGTTGCGTCCTCGAAAACAAGCTTGATCAATCGCGGATGATCGTGCCCTCCGCTCAGCCTGTTCCAGCCGTGGACGGCACGTAAAGCGAATTTCGAATCCGTGCTGAAGCTGCCGATGCCGTAGGCGTGATAGACGTGGCGCAGTTCCTGGCTCTTCTCGCGCTGCCAGGTGGCGTGCCACAGCGCCATGCAGTTGGTCGCGGCGCAAACGTATTCGCTGCGGGTTTGCTTTTCGCGCCAGATTTTCCGGTCGCCCGGTGCAACCCTTGACTCGGGGAGTTTCGCGCTCGGCGACAAGGTCTCGACGATTTCGACGTGCATCTCGCGCTCCCCGCGCCGGTAGGTCAGGCTGATCGATTCGACGCGGCCTTTCGGGTCGATGGACCAAGGCGCGGCCGGCGTGGCGAGATTCCATTCAGACAGGGTTTGCGGGAACAATTCCGCCTGCTCGCCGCGTAGCGGACGCACTTCCTTGCTCGGCAACCCGGTGGCGCTGCCGGCAATCAACAGCCCGGAGAGGCCGGCCACCACCGGCGCCAGGCGTCGTTTCGGATCGCTCTGCTCCGGCATTGCGGAAGAGGGCGCCTCCAAGGGCGGCGCTGCGTCGGCCTTCAGCTTGCTCAGCACGTAGAACAGCAAGCCGAGGGTGACGAACAGTGCGATCCACTGGATATCGCCGTGCGCGCCAAGGTCCATTTGGGAGCCGCGAACCCAATCGATCAGCACGATCGCATTGACGCGCAGGGCGTTGGAAAAAATGCCGAGCAGGGCGCCGAACAATGCCAGGGCCGCAACCTTGATGGCCGAGCGGTAGAGCAACAAGCCGAAGCTATAGCCCAGGAAGATGGCCAAGGTCACGTAGGCAAGGCCGGAGCATTCATCGACCACGATGTAGCGGTGCGTGCCAATGAAGATGACAAAGCCTTCGACGCGATGGGGCAGGTCGGCGAGCACGGCAAACAGCTCGATCGCCTTGACGGTCAGGGCGCGCAACGCCGGCTGCAGCAAATCGCCGGACGGGATCATCAGGAACAGCAAACCGAGGGTGGGAAACAGCCGCCAATAGGCGCGCCAGCCCAGCGTCGACAGGGCGACGCCCTGCAAGGTCAGAATAAACGCGAACTGTCGGCCGACATCGATATTCATCAAATCCGCGGCGCCCCAGCAGGCGGCCGCGACCATCACGACGAGTACGCCGCTGAAATCGGGTTGCGGGCGGAGCGCCAGGTTTGCCGATCGGTGGTGCCAGCCGAGCAGGTACGCGACCATCGGCACGACCAGCCAGGCATATTGATAGGCCTCGTCATGGCGCCAGACCTTGCTCAGTTCCAGCAAGGTCGGCCACATGACCAGGGAGGTCAGGAGACAGCCGATCATGCCGCCCTGCAGTGCCGCTTTCCAGCTGGGGTTCAGTGCAATGGCGGGGGCTTGCGCCGTGCCGCTCGCCGTCGAGCCTGTGTCTTGAGAATCGCCGTCCCGCTCGGGGTAGGCGAGGTCGCGGCGGAATAAAAACGGCTGCAGCAGCACCCGTCCGAAACCGGTGTCCCGGGGCAGATGAAAGTAGTCCAGGCCGAAATGCGGAATTCGGGCGCTCTCGGGATCGACATAGGTGGCGAACAGTCGATCCCAGAGCGTCAGAACCGAGCCGTAGTTGCTGTCGGTCTGTGCCTGCCGGTCGGAGTGGTGCACCGCATGGACCGCCGGCGTGACGACGAGCCAGCTCAGGGCGCGATCGAGGGCGTCCGGCAGGCGCAGATTCGCGTGTGAAAAGAGCGCCACCGCGGTGGCGCTCAGCAGGTACAGCCCGAGTGCCGGGGCCGGCAAGCCCAGCGCGGCGATCAAGGCCATCATGACGGCGCTGCCGAGCAGCAGATCCAACGGATGGTGACGCTCGGCCGTGGTGACGTCGATCTGCGTATCGCTGTGGTGAACCAGATGCAGGCGCCAGAGCAGCGGAACGCGATGGAAGATGCGATGCTCCCAGTAGCGCCAGAGGTCGAGCAGCAGAAATGTCAGCAGCAGCTGCGCCGCGTCAGGCAGGCCCAGTCGCGACAGCAGTCCAGGCGGCTGCTGTAGTGCAAAGGCATAAATGCCGAGCGGGATCACCAGCGCGTTGAGCACGCTGCCGGTCAGCAGCAAACCGATATTGCTGGCCCAGCGCCGGGCGATCCGGAGCGGATGGCGTTGCCAGGCGCGAACGCGCTCGAGCAGCACCAGCGCCAGCGCGGTGGAGAAGAAAACAAGCTGGTAAAGGGTCTCGAATTCTTCAGCCATCTTCAGTCATCGAACGTCGCATTTCCTTCGCCGGCCAAGATCGGCGCGGCGGAGGACTCCTGTTGGATCAACGAGGGACGCCCTTGGCAGGTTTGCGCCGGGGCCAATCCGGCACCCACGGCTTGCGCCTGCAATGTCGGGCTAGTTTTTCTGTTTGCGCCGCACGATGCAAATGCCAAGCACCAGACTCGCCGCGGCGACGCTCAACAATCCGCCGCTCGCGATCGGCAGGGCCGTGCCCAGCGGCGCGCCCAATACTCCGCCGAGCACACGGCCCAGCGTTACCCCCAGCGTCGCCCCCAAGGGTACGCCCTCACCTGCCAGGGCCACGTTCGTCATTGAAAATGCCAAGGTACCAACGATCAGCTGATTTATAGTCATGGTGCTTCTCCTGGTTGGTGCGCCCTGTTCGGCGCCTGGCTTGCCGGTCCGTTTGACTCGGCCAAACGGACGGACAGGCGTCCCGAGCATTTTTCACACCAGGAGTTTTTATGCCTTGTTAATCAAGGGGAAACCGCGCGGCGGCGAAATTGCCTGCGGTCGAGTGTAAAGTTTTCCGATTTGTAAAAGGGCGCGACAGCCGGGGGCGCTTGGCGGTCGCCCGGGATGTTCTTTTGGCGGAAGCCGGGTGGTCGATTAAATGAGAGTTACCGTGCAGCGTGTCGCATCGGCACGCGTCGAGGTTGGGGGGGGCCGGCCGGTGCCATCGGTCCCGGCCTGCTGGTGCTCGCCGCTTTCGAGGAAAGCGATGGCGAAGGCGATCTGGCGTGGATGTCGGCCAAGCTCGCGCGGCTGCGCATCTTTTCCGATGCAGCCGGCGTGATGAATCGCAGTGTGGTCGAGGCCGGCGGCGAGGTGCTGGCGGTCAGCCAGTTCACGCTCTTCGCGTCGACCAAGAAGGGCAATCGCCCGTCGTGGAGCCGCGCCGCGCGGCCGGAGACTGCGCAGCCGCTCTTCGAGCGCTTTGTTCAGAAGCTGGAAAGCGAACTGGGGCGCCGCGTAGCGACCGGCGTCTTCGGCGCCGACATGCAGGTGCACCTGATCAACGACGGGCCGGTGACGCTCAGCCTCGATTCGCGCAATCCCGAGTGAGCGGGCCTACTGCGCCGCCTTTTTCTGCGGAACGAACGCAAAGGCGTCCGGCGCCGTGCTCCATTTGATGCTCAGGCCATCGACCAGCACATCGACCGGAACGTCGTGGATCACGCCTTCGTGCTTGACGCTGGCAATCCCCTTGTATTTTCGCTCGCCTTCTTCCGTGAGCTGAACGCGGACCACCTCGACGCCGGTATCCTTGAAGCGCGGGTCGACGCGGAGCACGTCCTCGATCGAGGTTCTGGCCATCTCGCCGACCGTCTCCGGCCTGGGCGTGCAGGCGGCCAGCGTCGCGGCGAGGAGAAGCATGCCGGCCAGTGCTTTCAGTTTGCCGAACGATGCGGCGGGTGCGAATTGCATGGAACGATCCTTTGCGGCCGTGTGCCTGGAAGAGCGGCATAGGATACACAAATAACCGCGACAAATCGCGGCGGCGGCGTGGTTACAATAACGGCCATCACCCATTCCGAGGACGCCTGCCGTGACTGAACTGCTCCCCACCGTCGAGATCGAGACCGGCGCGCACCCCGCCTGCGCGGTGATCTGGCTGCACGGCCTGGGCGCCGACGGGCACGATTTCGAGCCGATCGTTGACGAGCTCGATCTCGATGCTCTGCCGGCGATCCGCTTCGTCTTTCCGCATGCGCCGACGCGGCCGGTGACGATCAACGGCGGCTACGTGATGCGTGCCTGGTACGACATCGTCTCGCCGGATTTTTCGCAAAGGCGCGAGGATGCGTCGGGCGTGCGCGAGTCGGCGCGGCAGATCGAAGCGCTGATCGCCCGCGAGAACGCGCGCGGCATCCCCGACGAGCGCATCGTGCTGGCCGGCTTCTCGCAGGGCGGCGCCATCGCGCTGCACACCGGCCTGCGCCACACGCGGCGGCTGGCCGGCATTCTCGCCCTGTCGACCTACGTGCCGCTGGCCGATACGCTGGCGGCGGAGGCGCAGGCGGCCAACCGCGACGTGCCGATCTTCATGGCGCACGGCCACGGCGATACGGTGATTCCCTACGAATTCGGTCAGCGCTCGGGCGAGCTGCTGCAGACGCTGGGCTACCCGATCAAGTGGCATCCCTACTTCGCCGAGCATACGGTCTGCATGGAGGAACTGCGCGACATCGAGGTCTGGCTGCACGAGGTGTTTGGCGCAGCCTGAAATGCCGCAGCTGAAATATCTGGCGGGCTACCCCGAGGAGGTCAAAGCGCAGGTGCGCCAACTCATCGCGCAGGACCGCCTCGGCGAGATGCTGCGCCGCAAGTACCCCGCGACGCACGATGTGCGCACCGACAAGGCGCTCTACGACTACACGCTGGAACTGAAGAACCGCTTCCTGCGCAAGACCGAGCCGCTTGCCAAAGTGGTCTTCGACAACAACCTGCACGTCATCCGCAACGCGCTCGGCACGCACAGCACCGTGCCGCGCGTGCAGGGCGGAAAGATCAAGGCGAAGCGCGAGATCCGGGTGGCCAGTCTGTTCAAGGATGCGCCGCCCGAGTTCCTGCAAATGATCGTCGTACACGAACTGGCGCACCTCAAGGAGCGCGAGCACGACAAGGCCTTCTATCAGCTGTGCACGCACATGGCGCCGGATTACCACCAGCTCGAATTCGATTTGCGCCTCTATCTGACGCAGCTGGCCTTGCCCGGCGCGCCGGACGATTCTTCGCCGCCGCCTATACCCGGTACTGCGTAACCGCCTTGCGCATGCGCGCGACGACCGAATTCAGGTAATCGACCGTCGCGCTGGTCTGGCTGACCACCGACACGTTCTGCTCGGTCATGCTGGCGACGCGTTCGACGTTCTGGGCCAGCTCGGTCATCGCCGCCTGCTGTTCGCTCGATGCGTGCGAAATTTCGCCGACCATTTCCGTCGTCTTGGCCATTTCCTCGTTGATCTGCCGCAGCGATTCCTCCGTGGCGTTGACCAGGTGGACGCCCTCGGCGACCTGTTCGGCGCCCGAGCGCATGCCGTTTACCGCGTTTTGCGTTTCGCTCTGGATGCTCTGCGTCATCCGGCCGATTTCCTGCGTGGCCTTGGTCGTGCGCTCGGCGAGCTTGCGCACCTCGTCGGCAACCACCGCAAAGCCGCGCCCCTGTTCGCCGGCGCGCGCCGCTTCGATGGCCGCATTGAGCGCCAGCAGATTGGTCTGGTCGGCAATCTCCTTGATGACGACGGTGACGCGGCTGATTTCCTCGGAGCGCTGGCCGAGCGACTCGACCTGCTCGGCCGCGCGGCGAACGGTATCGGCCAGCGATTCGATGGTGCGGCTGGCGTTTTGCGTGACCACCGCTCCTTCGCGCGAGACCGCGCCGGCATGGGTTGCCGTCTCCATGGTGACTTTTGCGTGCGCGGCGACTTCGCCGATCGACACCGTGACCTGCTCGATCGCGGCGGCGGCCGACGAGGTGGCTTCGCTCTGCGTCTGCGCCGAGCTGCGCGAACTCTGCATGCCGGAATTCACGTCGGTGGCCGCCGTGGAAACCTGTTGCGCCACGTCGGCTATCCCCTGGATCGTGGCCTGCATCGACGAAGCGAATTTGTCCGCCTTGCGCGCAATGCCGCCGACCACGTCGCGGCGGGCAAGGTCGAGGCGCTTGGTCAGGTTGCCGGTGGACAACACCTCCTCCAGCCAGTCGGCGGTGGTGGTCAGATCGCGCGCGGTGCCCGGCACGTAGAACAGGAGGTAGTACAGCGCGTAGAGCACCGTGACGGCCGCCAGCGGCAGCGCTACGAAGCCCGGCAGCGTCGGGCCGTCGAACTGGCGGCTGAGCATTTCGCCGGCCGGCAGTAGCGCCGCCAGTCCGGCCAGCGTCATCTGCGAGCGCAGGGAGAGCAGCTGGCTGATCCACGCCGCGCGGCGTTTGACCACCCGGCCGTGTTCGATGTGGATCGATTTGTCGCCGGCGGCGATGCGTTTGTAGGCGTCCCCCGCCGCGGCGACTTCCTCGCGCGTCGGGCGGACGCGCACTGACTGATAGCCGACCAGCTGCCCGTTTTCCCGCACCGGCGAGGCGTTGGCTACCACCCAGTAGAAGCCGCCGTCCTTGCGCCGGTTCTTGACGACGCCGCGCCACGGGCGGCCGGCCTTGAGGTCACGCCACAGATCGGCAAAGGCCTCGGGCGGCATTTCCGGGTGGCGCACGATATTGTGCGACTGCCCGATCATTTCCTCGCGCGTGTAGTTGCTGATCCTGGCAAACGCCTCGTTGGCCTCGACGATGACGCCCTTCAGATCGGTGCTCGAATAGATGAACTCGCCTTCGGGCAACAAGGTTTCGGTATTGGTAACGGGGAGGTTGATTTTCATTGCTTTTTTCTCTGATGTTTTTTGGCTGATTCGATTCGCACGGGCGAGCGTGCGCGGGTGGGGGGACCCGTATAGAACGGCCTCAGAAGCCGGACGCTTCGGTGCGGCGCGGGGGGAGCGGGGGAGTTTGCGGGCCGGTGCGAAGCTTCCGGCTATGGGCGTTGCCGTTGTCGCAATCCTACCGCTTATCTATCCATAAGGTAATAGTTTTTGGTACGCGCCAAAACGTGCATGGGGACTCTCGTTTCGCTCGGCAAGCGACCGGCGAATCGGGCAGCCGGAAACCCCGCTGCGCGGCGCGGCGCCGGGTTTCCGGCATCGCTCCGGCGGCGCAAGGCGCCGTATTCGCGCGATCAAGCGAAGAGCTTGCCCTTGAGCAGATCGAGCACCTGCGCCATGAGATCGCCGCCCTCGGGGACGGCGCCGTTCGGCGTCAGCTTGTCGATGATCTGCGGCAGGAATTCGGCGAGCTGGCCGGAAGCGTGGTCCGTGCTGACGCCGAGCTGGCCGGCGATGTTCTGCACCTGTTCGCTGCCGAGGACTTCCTGGATCTGATCGGCGGAGATCGGCAGGTTGTGGCCGGTCGAGACCCAGGAATTGACGATTTCGCCGAGGCCGCCGTTCTGGAAGCGCTGGACGAGTCCCGAGATGCCGCCGACCTGCGGGTCGTTGAGCAACTGCATGACACCGGCGAGCAGCGGATTGCCGGCATCGTTTGGCTGGTCGGCGGAGCCGCCGACAGCGCCCATGACTTGATCGAGTAAGCCCATTTTTTGCCCTTTCCAGAAAAGTGACTTAGATTGAGTCGGTTCTGACCACAAATATCCGGTGGCGTTCGCTGTGTCACAAGTGTTTGGGCGACCGTTTGCTCTTTCGTCCGCACGTTGTTGTCTGGAGGGTTGGTTGAATCCTGCCACGTGTGCGGCTGTCCAATTTCAACTGGAGGGCGTCAAATGAAAAAGCTGATTGCACTGCTTGTGGGGCTGGCGATCGTCGCATTCAACGCGCTGGCCGCCGTCAACGTCAACACCGCGACACCGGAACAGCTCGAAACACTGAACGGTATCGGTCCGGCGAAAGCCAAGGCGATCGTCGATTACCGGACCAAAAACGGCCCGTTCAAAACCGTCGAAGAGCTCGACAACGTGCCGGGTATTGGCCAGGGTATCCTCGGCAAGATCAAGGCGGATGTGACGGTCAGTGGCGCGACGACCGTCAAGGCCGCCGAGCCGGCGAAGCCAGCGGTTAAGACCGAGGCAGTCAAGCCTGCCGCACCCGCCGCGCCGGCGACCAAGGCCGAAGCAGCAAAACCCGCGCCGGCAGCGGCCGCCGCAACGCCGGCAGTTAAGCCAGAACCGGTGAAGCCAGTTGCCGATGCGAAGGCCGACAAGAAGGCGAAAAAGGAAGCGAAGAAGGCTGAAAAGGAAGCAAAAAAGGCTGAAAAAGACGCGGCCAAACCAGAAGCCAAGAGCGACGCCAAGAAGTAGTTTCCGGCAAGTCGGCGGGGGCGATCCCCGCCTGCCCGCCAGTCGAGAACCCCGTTGCGGCGGGGTTTGTTTTCCCCGCTCCCTTAAAAGCCCGGTGCTTTCCTTATGGCATACTCAGGGGCATGACCGCACACCGCCCCGCCGTCGCCGGCCCGATGAATGACTGGCACCAGCAGCCGGTCGCTGCGCTGGCCGAACGTCTGGCCACGGCACCGGAATACGGCCTGGCGGACGACGAGGCCGCCGTGCGGCGCGCGCAGTACGGCGAGAACCGCATCACGCCGAAGCTGGGAAACGGTCCGCTGCTGCGCTTTGCGTTGCAGTTTGCCCAGCCGCTGGTGGTCGTCCTGCTGCTGGCCGGCGTGGTGACGGTTTTTCTTGGCGAGTGGCTCGATGCCGGGGTGATCTTCGGCGTGACGCTGATCAACGCGGTGATTGGCTTCATTCAGGAAGGGCGCGCCGAGAACGCGCTGGCCGCGCTGGCGCGTTCGCTGGCGAGCGAGATCACGGTGTTGCGGAGCGGTGAAAAACGGCGTCTGCCGTCGACCGCGCTGGTGCCCGGCGACGTGGTGCTGCTCGCGGCGGGAGACAAGGTGCCGGCCGACTTGCGCCTGTTTCGCGCCAAAGAACTACAAGCAATCGAGTCGGCGCTGACCGGCGAATCGCTCGCCGTCGCCAAGCACGACGCGGTGCTGCCGGCCGATACGCCGCTCGCCGAACGCGGCAACATGGCTTACGCCGGGACCGTGATGATCAGCGGGCAGGGCGCCGGCGTCGTGGTGGCGACTGGCGACGCCACCGAAACCGGCCGCATCTCGCGCCTGATCGCCGAGGCGCCCGATCTCGCGACGCCGCTGACGCGCAAGATGGCGGCGTTCAGCAACTGGTTGCTGCTCGCCATTGGTCTGCTCGCGCTGTTGACCTTTGCCGTCGGCCTGTGGCGCGGCGAATCGGCGTTCGAGATGTTCATGGCCGCGGTGGCGCTGGCGGTCGGCGCGATTCCCGAGGGCTTGCCGGCGGCGATCACGATCACGCTGGCGATCGGCGTTTCGCGCATGGCCAAACGCCGCGCGATCATCCGCAGGTTGCCGGCCGTCGAGACCTTGGGCAGCACGACGGTGATCTGCTCCGACAAGACCGGTACGCTGACCGAGAACCAGATGACGGTGCGCGCGCTGTATGCCGGTTCGGCGACTTACCCGGTGAGCGGTAGCGGCTATGCGCCGGCCGGGGAAATCGGCGAAAGGGGCGACCAAAACGTGCCGCTCGCCGGTGCGTTGCGCGAGTGCCTGCTGGCCGGTGCCCTGTGCAACGATGCCGGCCTGCATCGGGTCGGGCAGCATTGGGAAATCGCCGGCGATCCGACCGAGGGCGCCTTGCTGGTCGCCGCGCGCAAGGGCGGGCTCGACGAAAACACGCTGCACAAGCTGTTCCCGCGGCTCGACGAAATCCCCTTCGATCCGGCCCGCCGCTACATGGCCACACTGCATGAAATCGAAGGGGGGCGGGTGGTCTATTTCAAGGGTGCCGTCGAACAGCTGCTGCCGCGTTCGCCGACCATGCTCGATGCGGCCGGGCAGCCGGTGCCGCTCGATCGCCGGCGGATCGAGCTAGCGGCCGGCGAGATGGCCGCCGAGGGCTTGCGCGTGCTGGCGGTGGCGCGCCGGGTTGGGGTGGCGGGAGATCGGATCGAGGACGGACAGATCAAGGGGGGGCTGCAGTTCATCGGCCTCGTCGGCATGATGGATCCGCCGCGGCCGAAGGCGATCGCCGCGGTCAAGACCTGTCATGCGGCGGGGATCGCGGTCAAGATGATCACCGGCGATCATGCCGCGACGGCGCTCGCGATCGCCGGCCGGATCGGCATCGCCAAACCCGGCGAAAAAGATGGAAATGCGGTGCTGACCGGCCGCGACCTGGCGGCGCTCGACGATGCCGCCTTGCGCCGCGCGGCGCAAACCGTGAACGTGTTTGCCCGCGTCGAGCCCGAGCAGAAGCTGCGCCTGGTGCGCGCCCTGCAGGCCGCCGGTGCGGTGGTGGCGATGACCGGCGACGGCGTGAACGACGCGCCGGCGCTCAAGCAGGCCGACATCGGCATCGCCATGGGCCTGGCCGGCACCGAGGTGGCGAAGGAAGCCGCCGACATGGTGCTCACCGACGACGACTTCGCGGCCATCGAGGCCGCCGTCGAGGAGGGGCGCGGCGTCTACGACAACCTGGTGAAGTTCATCACGTGGACGCTGCCGACCAATTTCGGCGAAGGGCTGGTCATCGTGGCGGCGATCGTGGCCGGTGTTACGCTGCCGATCACGCCGCTGCAAATTCTCTGGATCAACATGACGACCGCCGTCTTTCTCGGCCTGATGCTGGCTTTCGAGCCGATCGAGCGCGGCATCATGCAGCGTCCGCCGCGCCCGCCGGAACGGCCGATCCTGCAGGCGTCGCTGGTCTGGCGCATCGCGCTGCTCGGCGTGCTGCTGCTGGCCGGCTCCTTCGGCCTGTTTCTGCTCGAACTCGCGCACGGCGACACGCTGGCCGAGGCGCGCACGGTGGCGGTCAATGTCTTCGTCGTGGTCGAGGCGTTTTACCTGTTCAACTGCCGCTCGCTCGAACGTTCGGCACTGAGCGTCGGCCTCTTTTCCAATCCGGCGATCTGGTACGGCGTGGCGACGATGGCGCTGCTGCAACTGCTGCTGACCTACGCACCGCTGCTGAACCGGCTGTTCGCCACGGCGCCGATCGGCGTTGCGGAGTGGGCGGAGATTTTTGCCGTGGGAACGGCTTCGGCGCTGCTGGTCGGGAGCGAGAAGTGGTGGCGCAGGCGCACCGCCCGGTGAGACGGGCGTGCCGGGGTTTTACCTTGGGGCGGCGCCGGGGGCGATTCGATGCCGTCGCAACGGCTCAACCCTTCGCGTCATAAAACCGAATCGCGTTTCGCCCGCCCTCCTTGGCTTGATACATCGCCGTGTCGGCCCACTTGAGGATGTCGTCCTGGCTCGCCGCATGGTCGATGAACAGGGCTACGCCGATGCTCGCCGTGCAACGATGCACGACGGTCGTCGCGCTTTCTCCGTCTTGCCTGCTGACCAGGAAGTAGGGGTCCGACAACACGCTGCGAATTTTTTCCGCAACCATTCCGGCCTGCATGGTCGATTCGGCTTTGTCCGTATTCAGATCGCTCAACATCACCACGAACTCGTCGCCGCCGAAGCGCGCCACGGTGTCCTTCTCGCGCATGCAGCTCTTCAGCCGATCGGCCGCCTCGATCAGCAGCAAATCGCCAATCGCATGCCCATGCCGGTCGTTGAGCGGCTTGAAGTTGTCCAGGTCGATGAACATCAGCGCGCAATGGCAAGCGCTGCGCTTGCTGGCCGCCATGCTCTGGCTCAGGCGATCGGCCAGCAGGCGGCGGTTCGGCAGGCCAGTGAGCGTGTCGTAGAACGCCAGTTGACGCACCTGGTCCTGCATCTGCTTGCGCTCGGTGATTTCCCGGGTGATGCCGTGGAAGCCGGTGATCGTGCCGTGTTTGTCGCGCTCGGGCTTGGAGAGAATTTCTCCCCAAATCAGCTTGCCGTCCTTGCAGCGATGCTGCGCCTCGAAGGTCACGAAGCCCGTACGAATTCCCTTTTGTTCGGCAACCATGCGCTCTCGAAATTTTTCGGTGACGACGGCGATCCCTTCTTCGGTGAACATTTCAAAAACATGGCGACCGATCACCTCGTCGGCCCGGTAGCCGCGCAGCCGCTCGTCGGCCGGGCTGATATAGGTGAAGCGCAGATCGCGGTCCGTTTTCCAGACGACATCGGCCGCGTCTTCGGTCAATAAGCGATAGAGGGCTTCGCTGGCGCGGATCTTTTCCGAAGCGACGCTTTGTTCAATGGCGATGCTGACCAGGTGCGCGGATTGTTCGATGATCGACAGGTCGAATGCCGTGGGCGTGCGCGCCGCACGATGGTAAATGGCCAGCGTTCCCAGCACCTCACCCGCCGAGGCGCAGACCGGCTGCGACCAGCAGGCGCCGAGTCCGGCCCCGGCGGCGAGTTCTTTATAGGGCGCCCAATCGGGGTGCGTCGCGATGTCCTCGACGATGACGCGCTCACCGGTAAAGGCGGCGGTGCCGCAGGAGCCAACCCGCAGGCCGATTTCAAGCCCGTCGACCGCCGCGTTATAAAAGTCGGGCAGGCTGGGCGCGGAACCGACATTGAGACGCCGGCCTTCGCCATCCAGCAGGCAGATGCTGCACAGCATCGCCGGATTGAGTTGCTCCATGCCGCGCACAATGGCATCGAGCACGGCCGGCAGCGGCGCATCGCCGGCCAGCATCTCCAGCGTATGGCTGCGAAATTGTTCGTACAGCGCGACTCGCTTGCGTTCGGTGATGTCGGTGTAGGTCGTGATGAAGCCGGCGATTTTGCCGTCGATCTGCATGGCCCGCCCTTCGACCTCGATGGTCTGGCCCTGCGGCCGGGTGCGTTCCATGCTGTGCGGCTCGAAACGCAAGGCGAGATCGATCACCTGCCGCACTTTCTCCTCGGGGTCCACCGTACCGTATTCGCCCCGCCTGGCGTTGTGGCGGATCACGTCCTCCAGGCGGACGCCGGCGCGCATGAGCTCGGGCGGCAGGCCGAGAACGTCGACAAATTGTTGATTCCACAACACCACGTCGAGTTTTTCATCGATGACGGAAACGCCCTGCGGCAGGGCATGCAGCACCGTGTCGAGATAGGTAGAGTAGCGCTTCGCTTCCTGCTCGGCGTGCTTGCGTTCGGTGATGTCGGTATAGATCGTGACGAAACCGCGCCCGCCGGGCAAAGGTGCGCCGCGAATTTCGAGCACCGTTCCATCCGGGCGGGTGCGCTCGAAGACGTGCGCCTGCATGCTGAGTGCACGCTCTACGACCTGTTCGGCCAGTTTTTCCTCATCGCCGGGGCCATAGTCGCCGCGGCGCGCGTTGAAGATCGCCAACTCGTGCATCGTCGGCAGCTGGCTTTCGAACATCGCGACGGGAAAATCGAGCAGTTTCCTGAACTGTTCGTTGCAGGCGATCATTTGCAGATCGGGATCGAACAGGGTTACGCCGCTTGGCAGGAAGTCGATGATGGTCTGCAGTACGTCGGCTTGTCCTGGCCGGTTCTCTTCGGAAAGCGCTTCCCCCATATTCCCTCCGGATCGAATTTTTCTATCAGTGACTGCTGATCAATGATGATCCTGTTCTTTCCGCGTGACAACCGGAAGCGGCGCGGATGGGGGAGTGAAAAAAGAGCCGGCAATACCGGCTCTTTTTTTGACCACGATTTTCGCTCAGTCGAGCAGCAGGCCGAGCTTGCGCGCCAGCCAGGCGGTGGTCGGCGCCTGAATCAGGATGGTCATCAGCACGGCGATGAAGGTGACCGAGGCGATCATCTCGGCGCCCGGCGCTTTCATGCCGAGCAGCAGGCCGGCCAAGGCGGCCGGGATGACGCCGGTTTCGCGCGTCCAGCACATGAAGATCAACTCCCTGGTTTCCCATTTCGTACGGCGGTCCGGCCCGGCGCAGACGAACACGGTGATCGGGCGGGCAACCAGCATCAGGACGCCGATCACCGCGCCGCCAGCGATCAGGTATTTGTTCATCAGCGTGAAATCGACCTGCGCGCCGAGCAGGATGAAGATAAAGAGGCGCATGATCAGCGCCGTGGTCATCACGTATTCCTCGAGCCGCTTCTCTTCGCCGTGCTCCATGCTGAAGCCGAACATGTCCTTGTTGCCGATGATGATGCCGAACACGAAGACGGCCATGAAGCCGCTGGCCTGCATGTGGTCGGCCGTCATGTAGGCGCCGACCACCGCCATCAGGGTGACGAGCGGCGAGTATTCGAGCAGGAAGTCGTACTTCTCGTGGGCGATGACGAAGGCCGCCGCGTAGCCGGCGATACCGCCGACGACGATGCCGATGCCGGCCTGCTGCAGGAGATCGAGAGACGCCTTGCCGAGCGAGAATTCGCTGCTGCCCATGGCGATGCCGAGCACCGTGAAGGTGACGATGGCGCCCATCGCGTCGTTGAACGCCGATTCGCTCATCACCGTCTGCGCGACGCGATCCTTGATCGGCACCTGCTTGAAGATCGGCACCAGCGTCGCCGGGTCGGTCGAGGCGAGGGTGGCGCCGAGCAGCAGGGCGACGATCAGCGGCACGCCGAGAATGTAGTAGGCGGCGAGGCCGGTGATGGCCGCCGTAATGAGCACGCCGAGCGTCGAGATGACGAGGATGGTGATCCACACCTCCTTGAGCACCTTGAGGCGCAGCGAGGCGCCGCCGTCGAACAGGATGTAGCTCGAGCCGAAAATGAGGATGAACTGATTGAGCGCCGAGTCGGCCTTGACGTCGATCAGGCCGAGCATTTCGGGGCCGACCAGCATGCCGACGATGAGGAAGACGGCGACATCGGGAATTTTCAGTTTCTTGGCGAACAGGCCGGAAAGCATGCCGATCGCGAGAATGGTGCCAAAAATTTGCAGGACGTGTTTGGCGGCTTCGATGGCGTGTGATTCCACGTGGTCTCCTGAGCAGTAAATGGTGCCGGCAGGGCTGGCGCTTGCCGGGGCTTTTTTGTGCGGCAAATTATAACGGGAATGCCTGTGCTTGCCGGCCGCCCTGGCGAGCGAGCCTACCGGCTGATGCGAGTTGCTGGTACTCTCCCGAGCATGCCCGGAACGCTCCAATCCCTCTTGCTGCTGCTCGGCGCCACGGTCTTCGCGGTGGCGCTGGCACGGCGATTCCGTCTGCCATCGATGCTCGCCTATCTCGCTGTCGGCATCGTCGTCGGGCCGCACGGCGCGGCCTTCTTTGCCGAAAATGAGCAGGTTTCGGCCTTTGCCGAGTTCGGCGTCGTTTTCCTGATGTTTTCGATCGGCCTCGAATTCAGCTTGGCGCGGCTGAAGGCGATGCGGCGTCTGGTTTTCGGTTTCGGCGGCGCGCAGGTGCTGATCACCCTGCTCGGTGCGACGGCGGTGACGATCTACTATTTCGGGCAGGACTGGCGGATCGGCTTCGCCATCGGCACAGCCTGCGCCATGTCCTCGACGGCGATCGTTAGCAAGCTGCTCGCCGAGCGCCTCGAGCTGCACTCGCTGCCCGGGCGGCAGACGATGGCAGTGCTGCTCTTTCAGGATCTCGCCGTGGTGCCTTTCCTGATCATCCTGCCGGCGCTGGCGAGGGCGCCGGGCGATCTGGCGCATACCCTGTCGCTGGCCGCCGCGCAGGCCGCCGGCGTGCTCGTGGTGATGGTTTTTTTCGGCCAGAAGCTGATGCGCCGCTGGTTCGATCTGGTAGCGCAGCGCAAGTCCTCCGAGTTGTTCATGCTCAACGTCCTGCTCGTCGTCGTCGGCCTCTCGTGGCTGACCTCGGCGTTCGGGCTGTCGCTCGCACTCGGCGCTTTTGTCGGCGGCATGCTGATTTCCGAGACGCCTTACCGGCATCAGGTCGAAGGCGATATCCGGCCGTTCCGCGACGTGCTGCTCGGCCTGTTCTTCGTGACGGTCGGCATGATGCTCGATGTCGATTACGTGCTGCATCACCTGCCCGCCGCGCTGCTCGCCGTGGCCCTGCTGGTGCTCGCCAAGGGCGGCGTGGTGATGCTGCTGACGCGGGTTCTGCGCAACACGCTCGACGTGCGCCTGCGCACCTCGGTGCAACTGGCGCAGGGCGGCGAGTTCGGCCTCGTCCTGCTCTCGCTGGCGAGCGAGAGCAGCCTGCTGCCGGGCGAAATTTTTCAGGTGACGATGGCCGCCATCCTGCTTTCGATGTTCGTCGCGCCGCTGCTCATCGCGCGCGTCAGCCGTCTCGGACAGCGCCTCTCGGTCGGCGAATTCGCGCACCGCGCCGAGGTGATCCATGAGGTGGCGGTGCGTTGCATGGACGTGCGCAACCACGTCATCCTCTGCGGTTTCGGGCGAACCGGGCAGGGTCTGGCACGCTTTCTCGACCGCGAGCAGATTCCCTTCATCGCGCTCGATGTCGACACCGCGCGGATTCGCCAGGCGCAGGAAGCCGGCGAGAACGTCGTCTTCGGCAACGCCGACCGGCGCGAGGTGCTGATCGCCGCCGGCATCAACCGCGCGCGGGCGGTGGTGGTGACCTATGGCGATCAGCCGTCGGCGGAGAAGGCGCTGCAGGTGATCAACGCCTTGCATCCCGGTCTGCCGGTCGTCGTTCGCGCGCAGGACGACAGCCAGATCGAGCGGCTCAAATCGCTCGGCGCCAGCGAAGTGGTGCCCGAAGTGCTCGAAGGCGGCCTGATGCTGGCCACGCAGATGCTCGCCCAGCTCGGCGTGCCGGTCGAGCGGGCGATGGAGCAGGTACGGGCGGTGCGCGCCGAGCGCTACGCCTCGCTGCGCAGTTTCTATCGCGGCGAAAGCGATCGCCTCTTGCGCCAGTCGGAGGAAAAGCTTGCCCTGCTCGTCGAGCCGCAGGCCTGGGCGGTCGGCCACACCCTGGGCCAACTGGCGCTCGGCGGCCGCGGGGTGGTCGTCGAAGCCGTCCGCCGGCGCGGCATGCGTGCCGAGCAGCCCGACGAGACGACCGTCGTGCTGGCCGACGACGTGCTGATCCTGGTCGGGTCGCGGGAAAACCTGACGATCGTCGAACGCCTGATTCTCGCCGGCGCCGTTTGAGCGCCGTCTATAATCGCCGCTTTATTTCCTCTTCCGGACGCTTCGACCATGAATAAGTTACTCGCCTCGCTGCTGCTTGCCGCCCTTGTCTCCGGAACCGCTGCCGCCGGTCAGCCGGCCGACGAAGTGGCGCAGCGCCTGACCGCGATGTCGGTCAAGCAGGAGGTTGCCGAGAATGATCCGCGCGTTGACCAGACGCGCAAGCTGCTCGACAAGGCGGTGAAGCTCACGCACGAGGAGCCGATGGCGGTGGGCGCCGCGTGCTCGCGTTACGCCGGGCATCTGTTCGACGCGATTCATGAACCGGCGACGGCGCTGGAACTGCTCGAGGCGCTGGCTACCTTTGGCAAGAGCGGCAAGCCGATGAATGAGACTTTGCAGGATTACGTGGCGGCGCGGAAGGCTGTACCGGGGAAGAGTCATGCGGAGGCGATGGCGGTTTTGGGGAAGAAGAAGTAGGTCGAGGATTCTTCTTGCGCTGTGTTCCGCCGTTGACCGGCGGGCATACTTTCTTTTGCTTCGCCAAAAGAAAGTAGCCAAAGAAAAGGCGACCCCGCGTCGCCGCTCCTTTGGGATGAAGCCCCAAAGGAGTTCCCTGCGCTGCTCAACGGGCCGGGCGGCTGCGCAACTCGCCTTCGGCTCAGACAGTGCTCGCCGACTTCCCCCGGCCCGTCTCCGCTGCTCGGCGGCGCCGAAGGGGACGAACGTCAAAACCGATCGGAAACGAGACCGCTGGCGCATCCGGCTGCGGCAGGTTTTGATCTTTCTGCCCTGTGTGGCGCCGAGCAACGGAGGGTGGGGCGGAAAAGGGCGAGGACTGTCTGAGCCGAAGGCGAGTTCCGCAGCCCCCGCCCTACCCGAGTAGCGCAGGGGACCGGGCCGTAGGCCCGGCGCCAAACCGGGCGCGCCTTCTTTTTGGCTACTTTTTCTTGGCAAGACAAGAAAAAGTATGCCCGCCGGTCAACGGCGGAACACAGCGCATCAGCCCCCCCAAGAACAATTCCCATACTGTGACGTATGTTAGGATGCGTCACCGCCCATTCCGCATCCCCCGATCCCAAATGCTCAACCTAGACCCGCAACAACGCCGCCGCCGAGTTCTCGCGCTCTCGATCGTCGCGACCGCTTACGTGCTGTCCTTCTTCCAGCGCTTCGCGCCGGCCGGCATCGCGCAGGATCTGGTGGCGGCGTTCAATACCACGGCGTCTTCGCTGGGCGTGTTGGCGGCCACTTACTTTTACGTCTACACGCTGATGCAGGTGCCGACCGGGATTCTGGTCGATACGCTGGGGCCGCGCCGCATCCTGTTTTTGGGCGGGTTCGTCGGCGGCATCGGCAGCCTGCTGTTCGGCATGGCGCCGACTCTGGAGATGGCGCTGGTCGGGCGGACGCTGATCGGGCTCGGGGTGTCGGTGACCTTCATCGCGATGCTCAAGATCATCGCGGTGTGGTTCGACGAGCGCCATTTCGCCAGCCTGGTCGGGCTTTCGATGCTGGTCGGCAATCTCGGCTCGGTGCTGGCCGGCGCGCCGCTCTCGTGGCTGGCGCAGGCGACCGGCTGGCGCGGCGTTTTCGTCGGCGTGGCCGGCGTCTCGCTGGTGCTCGGTACGGCTTGCTGGCTGCTCGTGCGCGATCGTCCCGAGAGCGCCGCCGAGAGCAAGATCGCGCGGCCGCGCTTCGATCGCACGGTGGTGATTGCCGGACTGCTGTCGGTGATCCGGAATCGCGATACCTGGCCGGCGACCTGGGTCAATTTCGGGATTGCCGGGAGTTTTTTTGCTTTCGCCGGCCTCTGGGCGACGCCCTTCCTGACCCAGGTGCACGGCATGACGCGCAACGTTGCGGCCAACCATGTGAGTCTCTACTTCGCCGGTTTCGCCGTCGGTTGCGTGCTGATCGGCATGCTTTCCGACCGGCTCGGCAAGCGCAAGCCGGTGCTGGTCGCGAGCAGCCATCTGTTTGCCCTGATCTGGCTGGTCTGGCTCTCCGGCGTCGCGCTGCCGCTGGCCGCGAGCTATGCGCTGTTTGCGCTGATGGGGCTGAGCACGGCCAGTTTCACGCTGACCTGGGCCTGCGCCAAGGAGGTCAATCCGCCGCTGCTCTCCGGGATGTCGACCAGCGTGACGAACATGGGCGGCTTTCTCGCCGGCGCGCTGTTGCAGCCGCTGGTCGGCTGGGTGATGGATCTGCGCTGGCAGGGCGGGCTGACGGGCACCGGCGCGCGCTTGTACACGCCGGCGGACTTTCATGCCGGGCTGCTGCTGCTCGCCGCGTCGGCGATTTTGGGCGCCCTGGCCTCGTGGCGGATTCGCGAAACCGGTTGCCGCAATATCTGGAAGCCGCCGGTCTGAGACGGCGCTGGCGGTTTTCGTCGGCTCTTGGCGTCGTCGGGCAGCAGCGGATCTCGCCGCCCGTTTCTGCCGGTCGGGCAAGGGTAGAAGCGCTCTTTTGACGCCTACGGAAAGCCGCCGGTCTGGAATTCGACGATCTCGACGCCCGACGCCGAAGATGGGCCGCCGAGACTGAGTTGTCCGTGACCGAACAGCATCAGTTCCTTGCGCCGAACAAAAAATTCGATCTGGTCTTCGAGCGTGACGAAGGTGCCGTTGGAGCTGCAATCGACGAAGACGAAGCGATCCTGGCGGCGTTCGATCAGGCCGTGCAGGCGTGAACTCCGCGTATCGCGCAGAACCACATCGCAGTCCGCCTGGCGGCCGATTTTCAGAACCGGGCGATTGCCGTCGAGAACGAGTTCGACGCCGTTGTAACGCAGGAGCAGCCGATCGAGGCCGTTGCCCATTTGCGACAGCGCGCTCTTCAGCACCACCGGTTCGGCGTCCTGCCAGGCGACCCGAAAAACGTTCAGTTGCCGATTGCCGCAACTCAGCGCCATGTCCGGCAGGCGCTCCCGCGCCAGTTGCTGCCAGGGGAAGCGCTTCACGCGTTTCGGTACGCTGAGCAGGATATGCGCCGGATCGGCAATCGCCGAGAGGCTGACCGCCGGATTCGTGCCCTCGCTCGGGAAATAGCGTTCCTCTTGCGACTGATGGCCGGTACACACGCCGACGCGAATGCTGAGCGGAATACCGGAATAGGGCGGGAGAGCCGAGATGCGGCGTTGCATCTCGATGGCCGACTGCAGCGCATCGACGCTGTCGCTGAAGAACGCCATGACCTTGTTGCCGGTGAAATCGACCCGGTAGCCGCCGTTGCTTTCGACCGCGCGCTTGATCCGGTTTTCGCAGCGCCCGATGGCGTACCGGGCTTCGGGTTTGTCGAGAAGGCGGGACAGTCGTTCGTCGCCGGCGATATCGGCGCAGAGCACGGACAAGGACTGTTCCATTTTCTCGATGTTGTGCATCTTCGAACTCCTGCCGATTCAGCGGCAAAGTCGGCGTAAAAATCGGCGCAAAGGCGTCGTTTTTCATCCCGAAAGATAATCGATTTGCGAAATGCAGTCTCTTGTACTTTAGTCAGAGACTGGGGCGATTTCCGGGTCTTTTTCCTGCGCTCGGTCTTTGCCATGCATTGCGGCTTGGCAGCGCGATCGAAAACGATCGTGGGCTCCCGTGTCAGACAAGATCCGGGCGGAGGGTTCAATCATGTTGTCTTCGATTTAATATCAGTATATTCTTATATTCATGAATGCGAACAACACCCCTGCTCCCCGTTGGCTGCCGCCGCTCTGCGCGAGCCTGGCGCTGGCCTTGTCCTTTTCCTCCTTTTCTGCGCGCGCGCAGGGCCTGCCGACCGTGGTGGTGCAGCCGCACGCGGTTGATCTGACCTTTCCCGCCGAAGCCGTGGTCGAAGCGGTCAGCCAGGCGACGCTGGCGGCACAGGTTTCCGGCCGGGTCACCGAGATGCGGGTCGACGCCGGACAGCCGGTCAGGAAAGGCGATCTGCTGCTCAAGATCGATGCCCGCGAAGCGCTGGAAGCGGCGGCCGGCGCGTCGGCGCAGACGATCAACGCCAAGGCCAACTACGAGCGCCTGAAGAATCTGCGGCAGCAGAATTTCATTAGCGCCGCCGCGCTCGACAAGGCGCGCGCCGATTTCGACGCGGCGCGGGCGATCAGCACGCAGGCCGGCGTCGGCGCCGGGCACGCAGCGGTGACGGCGCCGATTTCCGGCGTCGTGGCGCAGCGCCTGATCGAGCTCGGCGAGATGGCGGCGCCCGGCCGGCAGTTGCTGACCATTTACGAGCCGAACGGCCTGCGCGTCACGGCCAGCATCCCGCAATACAAGCTGGCGCAGATGCGCGCCGTGAAGCAGGCCCGGGTCGAGTTCCCCGAACTCGGCAAATGGGTCGATGCCACGGCCGTGACGCTGCTGCCGACGGCCGATGCCGCGACGCACGTGTCGCAGGTGCGGGTCAATCTGCCGGCCGAAATCCGCGAGGCGCACGACATTTTTCCCGGCATGTTTGCGCGCGTCCATTTCGTCATCGGCCGGGCGACCCGGATGACCGTTCCGCAAGCGGCCGTGCTGCGCCGCGGCGAAGTGGCGGCCGTCTATGTGCAGAACGGACAGGGCGCGCTTGCGCTGCGCCAGCTGCGTCTCGGCGATCCGCTCGGTGGCGGTGAAATCGAGGTGCTGGCCGGGCTGAACGCGGGCGAGCGCGTCGTGCTCGATCCGATCAAGGCCGGCATCGAACTGAAATCCGCTGCGAAAGCCGCGAACGGCAACACAGGCAAATAAGCGCAGCTCGAGCTGCCGTCCCCAGTCCCGCGTCGCGGGCCACATCACCGAGGAGGAAAACATGGCTCACATCGTAATTATCGGCGCTGGTCTGGGCGGCATGCCCATGGCTTTCGAGATGCGCGAAATCGCCCGTCCGGAAGATCGCGTCACGGTCGTCGCCAACACCGCGAAGTTCCATTTCGTTCCCTCCAACCCGTGGGTGGCGGTGGATTGGCGCAAGCGCGAGGAGATCGAGATGGAGATCGCGCCGGTGCTCGCCAAGCGCAAGATCGACTTCGATCCGGTCGGCGTCCGGCGCGTGCATCCGGCGGAGAACCGCCTGGAGCTGGCCGACGGCCGCTCGCTCGACTACGATTTCCTGATCATCGCCACCGGCCCGAAGCTGGCGTTCGACGAGATCGAAGGATTCGGGCCGCAGGGGCATACGCAGTCGATTTGCCACGTCGATCATGCCATGCATGCGCAGGGCGAGTGGGGAAAGTTCGTCGCCGACCCCGGGCCGATCGTCGTCGGCGCGGTGCAGGGCGCTTCGTGCTTCGGCCCGGCCTACGAATACACGATGATCATGGAGACGGACCTGCGCCGGCGCAAGCTGCGCGATCAGGTGCCGATGACTTTCGTTACCTCGGAGCCGTATATCGGCCACCTCGGCCTCGGCGGCGTCGGCGACTCGAAGGGTCTGATGGAGTCGATGTTCCGCGACAAGCACATCAAATGGATCTGCAATGCCAAGGTCAGCAAGGTCGAAGCCGGCAAGATGTTCGTCACCGAGCACGACGAGGACGGCAAGCCGAAGAAGGATCACGAACTGCCGTTCAAGTACTCGATGATGCTGCCGGCCTTCAAGGGCGTCGACGCGGTGTTCGGCATCGAGGGGCTGGTGAATCCGCGCGGCTTCGTCCTGATCGATCCATATCAGCGCAATCCGAAATTCCCGAACATCTACGCGGTCGGCGTCTGCGTCGCGATCCCGCCGGTCGAAGCGACGCCGGTGCCGCTCGGGACGCCGAAAACCGGCTACATGATCGAGTCGATGGTCACCGCGACGGCGCACAACGTTCGCGCCGCGCTCGATGGCAAGGAGCCCAACCGCAAGGCGACATGGAACGCCGTCTGTCTGGCCGATTTCGGCGATAGCGGCGCGGCCTTTGTTGCCCTGCCGCAGATCCCGCCGCGCAACGTGAACTGGGTCTCGCACGGCAAGTGGGTGCACCTGGCCAAGGTCGGCTTCGAAAAATACTTCATGCACAAGATGCGCAAGGGGAGCACCGAAACGGTTTATGAAAAAATCGTGCTCGAAGCGCTCGGCATCATGAAACTCAAGAACAAGTAAGCACGCAATGGGTATTTCCGGCCGCATCGCCAGCTACTTCCAGGACTCGCAGATGACGCCCCTGCTGGCGCTCGTCGCGCTGCTGCTCGGCGTCTTCGCCACCCTCGTCACGCCGCGCGAGGAGGAGCCTCAGATCGACGTCACCATGGCCGATGTCTTCGTCGCCTTCCCGGGGGCGTCGGCGAAGGATGTCGAGAATCTGGTGGCGACGCCGGCCGAGCAGGTGCTGTCGCGCATGTCGGGCGTCGAGCATGTCTATTCGGTGTCGCGGCCGGGCATGGCGGTGGTCACCGTGCAGTTCGACGTCGGCATCAAGTACAACGACGCGGTGCTGCGCCTCTACGACACGGTGCACTCGAACCGCGACTGGCTGCCCACCAATCTCGGCGTGCAGGAACCGGTGATCAAGCCGAAAGGCATCGACGACGTGCCGATCGTTTCGCTGACCTTCTGGACGGCCGACCCGAATCGTTCGGCCTTCGACATGCAGCAGGTCGCCCGCTCGGCGGAGATCGACTTCAAGCGCGTGAAGGGAACGCGCGACGTGTCCACGCTCGGCGGCCCCGATCACGTGATCCGCGTCGTGATGGACAGCGAGCGCATGAACGCCTTCGGCGTGACGCCGCAGGATCTCTCGGCGGCGCTCAAGGTCGGCAATGCGCTGCAATCGTCGGGCCGCCTCGTCGCCGGCAATCGCGAAGTGCTGGTGCAGACCGGCACCTACCTCGAATCGGCGGCCGACGTCCGGCAGCTGGTGGTCGCCGTGCGCGGCGATGCGAAAGATCCGAAGCCCGTGTTCATGGGCGATGTCGCGCGCGTCGAGGACGGCCCGGACCAGCCCGGCAAGTACGTCTGGTTCGGCAGTAAGGACGGCGAGTTTCCGGCGGTCACCGTGCAGGTCTCGAAGAAGCCCGGCGTCAATGCCGCCGACGTCGCGAACGGCGTGATCGCCCGCGTCGAGTCGCTCAAGGGAACGGTGATTCCCGAAGGCGTCGAGGTCACGGTGACGCGCAACTACGGCGAGACGGCGACCGACAAGGCGCAGAAGCTGATCGGTAAGCTGGTTTTCGCCACGGCCTTCGTCGTCCTCCTCGTCTTCTTCGCGCTCGGCCGGCGCGAGGCGCTGATCGTCGGCGTCGCGGTGACGCTGACCCTGGCCGCGACGCTCTTCGCTTCGTGGGCGTGGGGCTTCACGCTAAATCGCGTTTCGCTCTTCGCGCTGATCTTCTCGATCGGCATCCTGGTCGACGACGCGATCGTCGTCGTCGAGAACATCCATCGCTGGCAGGCGCTGCACCCCGACAAGCCGCTGCTCGAAATCATTCCGCACGCCGTCGATGAAGTCGGTGGGCCGACCATCCTCGCCACCTTCACGGTGATCGCCGCGCTGCTGCCGATGGCCTTCGTCACCGGCCTGATGGGGCCGTATATGAGCCCGATCCCGATCAACTCGTCGATGGGCATGTTCATTTCGCTGGCCGTCGCTTTCATCGTCACGCCGTGGCTGGCGGCGCGCCTGCTCGGCAAGGTCAAGCACGCCGCCGTCGGCGGGCACGACGCGGCGCCGGCGAATGCCCGGCTCGACCGCCTGTTCCGCCGCCTGCTCACGCCATTCCTCGATGCGCGCAAAGGGCAATCGGCGCGGCGCAAGCTGTGGCTCGTCATCCTCCTGCTGATCCTCGGTTCGGTCTCGCTTGCCGTGGTCAAGTTGGTGGTGCTGAAGATGCTGCCGCTCGACAACAAGAGCGAATTCCAGATCGTCCTCGACATGCCGGTCGGCACGCCGCTCGAGGATACGGCGCGGGTCCTGCGCGAGATCGGCGCCGAGGTCGCCAAGGTGCCGGAAATTACCAATTACCAGGCCTATGCGGGCACGGTGAGTCCGATCAATTTCAACGGTTTGGTGCGCCAGTACTACCTGCGCGCCGCGCCGGAGTCGGGCGACATCCAGGTCAATCTCGCCGACAAGCATCACCGCTCGCGCAGCAGCCACGAGATTGCCGTCTCGGTGCGCGCCGCCGTCGAGGCCATCGGTCGCCAGGGTGGCGGCAACGCCAAGGTGATCGAAGTGCCGCCGGGGCCGCCGGTCCTGTCGCCGATCGTCGCCGAGGTCTACGGGCCGGACTACAAGGGGCAGATCGCAGCGGGCAAGGCGCTACGCGCGGTGTTCGAGAAGACGCCGGATCTCGTGTCGATCGACGATTCGGTGCAGGCCGACAACCGCAAGAGCGTGCTGCACGTGCTGCAAAGCAAGGCCGCGCTGCTCGGCGTCGCGCAAAGCGACATCGTCGATGTGGTGCGCATGGGGCTCTCCGGCGAGGACGTGACGCCGGTGCATAACGCCGCGTCGAAATTCGAAGTTCCGGTGCGCGTGACGCTGCCGGCCGAGAAGCAAAGCTCGCTCGACGCCCTGCTCAAGCTCAAGGTGCGTTCGCGAATGAACGGAAATGCGGGCCCGCTGGTGCCGGTTTCCGAGCTGGTCGAAGTGCGCGAACTGCCGCGCGAGAAAACGATTTATCACAAGGATCTGCTGCCGGTCGTCTACGTCGTCGGCGACATGAGCGGCAAGCTCGATTCGCCGCTCTACGGGATGTTCGCCGCGCGCGGCGAGATCGCCGGCATGGCGCTCGACGGCCTGGAAAATGCGGGCGGCACGCTCGGCGAATGGTTCATCCGGCAGCCGCCCGACCCTTACGCCGGCTACAGCATCAAGTGGGACGGCGAGTGGCAGGTGACCTACGTGACCTTCCGCGACATGGGCATCGCCTACGCGGTCGGCCTGATCCTGATCTACCTGCTGGTCGTCGCGCACTTCAAGAGCTACCTCGTGCCGCTGATCATCATGGCGCCGATCCCGCTTACCATCATCGGCGTCATGCCGGGCCACGCGCTGCTCGGCAGCCAATACACGGCGACCTCGATGATCGGCATGATCGCGCTGGCCGGCATCATCGTGCGCAACTCGATCCTGCTCGTCGACTTCATCCGGCAGCAGGCCGCCGGCGGCATGCCGTTCGGCGAAGCGATCATCCAGTCCGCCGCCGTGCGCGCCAAGCCGATCGCGCTGACCGGGCTGGCCGCCATGCTCGGCGCCCTGTTCATTCTCGACGACCCGATCTTCAACGGACTGGCGATCAGCCTGATCTTCGGCATTTTCGTGTCCACGCTGCTGACGCTGGTGGTTATCCCGGTTCTTTACTACGCTGCATTCAGAAAGGAGTATTCATCATGACCACCGATCGTGCAGTCCGCATCATGGCCGGCAGTTTCGTTCTGCTCTCGCTCGCCCTGGGCGTCGAAGCCAGCCCACTTTTCGTTTCGAAGAATTTTCTCTGGTTCACCGTCTTCGTCGGCGCCAATCTGTTGCAGAGCGGTTTCACCCGTTTTTGCCCGGCCGAGATGATCATGGTCAAGCTCGGGATGAAAAAGAGCGAAGGGATGTCCTGCGGCCGCTGATGCTTGCTGGCAAGGCACACCCGACGGAAGGAGCGCGCTGCGGCGCGCTTTTTTGTCGACCGCCGAAAACTTTCCTTGAAATTGCATCACGGCGTGACATATAGTGGGTTTGCAGGGCGCACGAATGTGTGTCCCGGGGGAGATGTTTCTGTTCGATCAATGCGGGCCAGAAGCGTTCGGCCGGCTAGAGGAGATTGCCATGAACCTGATGCAAACGCCGAAGATGATCTTTTCGTTTCATGAAGGCTGGGACGAGCTGGTCCGGATCCATCCATCGATTGCCCGCCTGTTCGCCCTGCTGGTGTTGCCGATGTCATTGCTGCCGCCGGCGATGATCTACTACGCGGGCAGCAATTACGGCGACGTTTTCGACCCCGGCGTAACGGCCGCGCAATGGCACAGCGCAGCCGGCATCTTCTTCATCGCCGAGTTGCTGACCGTTCCCGCAATGGCGTGGCTGATCCATCTGGTCGTGAAAACGATCGACGTCGAAGCCGACTACCATGAGTGCTACACGCTGGCGGCGATTGCGCCGATTCCGCTGTGGCTTTCCTCGCTGATGCTGTTGGTGCCGAGTCTGTTCGCCAACGTCATCGTCGGCGGGCTGGCGATGGCCTGCTCCTTCGGTCTGATCTACCACGGTGTGGCGACGCTGTTCCGCCTGCGCGAAGATGTCAGCGCATTCCAGATCGCGACCGTGATCGCCGGCGCCGGGCTGCTCGCCTGGTTGCTGCTGATGCAGATCGTGCTGATGCACTGATACGCGAATTGTTCGCGCGGCATGGCGCATCGATTCGGGGAGGATGAGACAATATCGCCTCATGATCATTCCCGATGGATGTCGCCGTGCCGAACCTTGACGCTCTGCCCCTGAATAAACACGATTTCGAAACGCTGGCGGATTTTCGTTACCAGATCAGGCTCTTCGTCCGCTTCAGCGAAAAGGTGGCGCGCCAGAACGGCATTACGCCGCTGCAATATCAGCTCTTGCTGCACATCAAAGGCTATCCCGGCCGCGACTGGGCGACCGTCGGCGAACTCGCCGAGCGCCTGCAGGCCCAGCAGCACGGCGTCGTCGCGCTGATTTCGCGCTGCGAGAAGCTCGGTTTCGTCGAGCGCCGCCGTTCCTCCGAAGATCGGCGGCGGATCGAAATTCACCTGCTGGCGAACGGCGAAAAACTGGTCGATCAAATCGCCCGCCTGCACCGCAACCAGCTCCTCAACCTGCAGGGCCGTTTCGTGGTGCCCGACATCCGGGTTTTCGACCACGCCTAGCGGGTCGAACGGACTGCGGCGGGAGCTTCTCCCGCATCGGTATCAGGCGCGCTTCGGCGCGCTTTTTTCTTGCTAAACTCGCCGGTCGGCCGCTTTGGCTACTTGTCGCTTACTGAGGAGCAGCAATGAAAATCGGATTCATCGGTCTGGGCATCATGGGGCGTCCGATGGCGCTCAATCTGTTGAAGGGCGGGCATGAAGTCACCGTCTGGGCACGCCGCGCCGAGTCGATGCAGCCCTTGCTCGATGCCGGCGCGCAAGGCGTGTCCAGCCCGGCCGAGGTGGCGCGCGCCGTCGACGTGGCGATCTCGATGGTCGCCGACGCGCCGGATGTCGAGCAGGTGATGCTCGGCGAACAGGGGGTCGTGGCGGCGCACAAGCCGGACCTCGTCGCGGTCGATATGAGCACCATCCTGCCGGCGGCGGCGCGCGACATCGCCGCGCGCCTCGCCGAAAAATGCGTCGACTTTCTCGACGCGCCGGTTTCCGGCGGCGAGGTCGGCGCCGTTGCCGGCACGCTGTCGATCATGGTCGGCGGCAGCGAAGCGGCGTTTGCCAAGGCCAAACCCGCCTTCGAATGCATGGGCAAGAACATCGTCCATGTCGGCGATGCCGGCGCCGGCCAGGTCGCCAAGGCGGCCAACCAGATCGTCACCGGCGTCGGCGTGCTGACCGTCGCCGAAGCGCTCAATTTCGCCGCGAAGAACGGCGTCGATCCGGCCAAGGTGCGCGAGGCGCTGCTCGGCGGTTTCGCCTACTCGAAGATTCTCGAGAACCACGGCCAGCGCATGCTCGACCGCAATTTCAAGCCCGGTTTCAAGTCGTGGATGCACCAGAAGGACATGAACATCGTGATGCAGAGCGCACACGAACTGGGCCTCTGCCTGCCGGTTTCGGCGGCCACCGCGCAGATGTTCAACGCGATGGTCGGCGCCGGCCTCGGCGAGGAAGATTCGATCGCCGTGCTCAAGCTGCTCGAGCGTTTGTCGGGCGGCGAAGGCTGATGGCGGGCGCACGTCTTGGTTTTATCGGCCTCGGTGCGATGGGGCGCCCGATGGCGCTGCACCTGCTGCGCGCCGGACACGAGGTGGCGGTCTGGGCGCGCCGGCCGCAGAGCGCGCAGCCGCTGCTCGACGCCGGCGCCGTGTCGTGCGCAACGCCGGCCGACGTGGGGCGGCGTGCCGAAATCGTCTTCACCGTCGTCACCGCCGGCGCCGATGTCGAGCGCGTCGTGCTCGGGCCGGATGGCCTGAGCGATGGCTTTGCGCCGGGTTCGGTCCTCGTCGACATGAGCACCATCGCCCCCGGCACCGCGCGCGGCATTGCGCAACGCCTTGCCGAGCGCGGCGTCGAGATGCTCGATGCGCCGGTCTCCGGCGGCGAAACGGGGGCGATCGCGGCGACTCTGGCGATCATGGCCGGCGGCAAGGCCGCCGTGCTCGAGCGGGTGCGTCCGCTCTTCGCGCTGCTCGGCAAGAGCGTCGTGCATGTCGGCGACAACGGTGCCGGGCAGGTTGCCAAGGCGTGCAACCAGATGATCATGGTCGGCTGCATTCAGGCGGTGGCCGAGGCTCTGCATCTGGCGCAGGCGGCCGGCGCCGATCCGGCGAAAGTGCGCCAGGCGCTGGCCGGCGGTTCGGCCGGCAGCCGCGTGCTCGAAGTCTTCGGCGGGCGCATGGTCGAGCGCGATTTCGCCGCCGGCGTCGAGGCGCGGCTGCACCACAAGGACTACGGCATCCTGATGCGCGAGGCCTGCCGGCTCGGCGTGCCGCTGCCGGTTTCCGGCCAGGTCTGGCAGCAGCTCAACGCGCTGATGGCGCAGGGCTGGGGGCGTGAGGATACGGCCTCTCTCTTGCGTGTGCTGGAGTAAACTCGAATGCCGACGGCCAATGTATTATTCACTTGTCAATAAAGATCAGGCCGGGCCGGTATCGGTGTCATGCACAAGGGGTAGGCGATGTCGCAATGGAAATCCTCGCTGGGCGTATTGAGTGCGTTTTTTTTACTCAATGTCTTGTCTGGCTGCGCGCTTGATCAACTGCATGGCAGCCGGGCGAGAAGTGACACGGATATTCAAGAGCGCCTGTCGTCGGCCATTTCGCATAATGGCTTCAGCCATACCTTGCGCAGCGAGCGGCGTGATGACCGTCATGTCGACTCGATCTATATCAGCGTGCCGCTGGACAGTCTGAAGCGTCGGCACTACAGCCTGGAGAACCTGATCAGGGATGTCGCCAAGGTTTGTTCGCTGCCCGAATATGCCACCTATTCAATACGCATCGAGTTTGGCGCCGGCGACGAGCAGGACAGGCTTTACCTGAAAGAGACCTTGCTCAAGGATATCGGCGAGAAGGCCAATATCCGGGTGTCCGTTGAACCCGATGAGTACAACGACATTCTCATCAGCCTGACGCATCCTGACAAAAAGGTTCACTGATGGGGTCTGTTGGAGCTGCCAACTCGGCAAGGACGGGGCTTTGCTCCCCGGCAACGATCGGTTTTTCCCTGCTGCTGATTTTGCTGGCCGGCTGTGCCGGCCTTTCCGGGCTGTCGCAAAAGCCGGAAGTCAGCCTGGCCGGCCTCGATCTGCTCGAACTCGGGCTGTTCGAGCAGCGCTTCCTGATCAAGCTGCGCATCGAGAACCCGAACGATGTCGCGCTGCCGATCAGCGGCCTCGTTTTCGACATCGAGCTCAACGGCCAGCCGTTCGCCAGGGGGCTCTCCGACAAGGCCGTCACCGTGCCGCGCATGAGCGATGCGATCCTCGAAGTGCAGGCGACGAGCGACCTCGGGCGGGTGCTCAGGCAAATACGCGAACTGCAGAAGAGCGGCCGCGAGCGCGTCGATTACCGCATCAGCGGCCGCATTTCGCTCGAGGGCGTCGGCAGCATTCCCTTCGAGCGCAAGGGCGATCTGTCGATGCCGCTGTTCGACTTGCCGCGCAAGGCGCCGCCTCCCGCATTGCCGCGCTCCGGCGAGCGCACCTGAGCTGCCTGAAAAACAGGCGGCATCGTATCTCCTTGGCGCACCGGGCTTTCTTCCGCTTATCCACAGAACGGCCCACAGATTTTGTGGAGCGTATCGGGTGATCGCGGTTTTGCGGTATCGTATGTCCTAAGTCATATATCGATACCGGGTTCTGCGTCGTGCATGCGAACCGCAGCTTGAGGCGCAAGCGATGAAAATTCTTCTGGTCGACGATGCGCGCGCCGTTTCCGCCATGATGGCGGCCCGTCTGGGCTCTTTCGGGCACGAGGTCTGTCTGGCCGAGAACGGGCAGGTGGCGCTCGCCAGGTTTCGCGAGTTCGCGCCCGATCTGGTGCTGATGGACATCGAGATGCCGGTGATGAACGGCTTCGAGGCGACCAACCGCATCCGCGCCATCGAGGCCACGCAGGCCTGGGCGTGGACGCCGATCATCTTTCTCACCGGATCGGATACGACCGAGAATCTCGTCACGGCAATCGAGGCCGGCGGCGACGACCTGATCGCCAAGAACGTGCCGGAACCGGTGCTGCAGGCCAAGATGAAAGCGATGGGGCGGATCGCCGCGCTGCGCGGGCATCTCTCGGTCGCCAACCGCAAGCTCGAGGAACTGGCCAGCCGCGACGGGCTGACCGGGCTGTGCAACCGCCGCTACATGGATCTGAAGACCGACGCCATGTGGGCCGCCGCCTGCGGTTGCGGCGACAGCTTCGCCATCCTGATGATCGACATCGACCACTTCAAGAATTACAACGACCACTACGGCCATCTGGCCGGCGATGATTGCCTGTGCAGCATCGCCGCGGCGATCGCCGGCGCGGTCGATGACAGCAACGGCGCGCTGGCTACCGAGCAGGCCTTCGCCGCGCGCTACGGCGGCGAGGAGTTCGCGGTCGTCATACCGCGCGCGACGCGGCCGGCTTTCGAGGCGCTGGCCGAGCGCATCGTCGCCGCCATTGGCCAGTGCGCCTTGCCGCACGAACAGAATGCCGCCTGGGGCGTCGCCACCGCGTCGCTCGGTGGCGTGCATCTCGAACGGGCGGGCGGCCGGCTCACGCCGCTGTTCCGCGCCGCCGACCGACAGCTTTACCTGGCCAAGGAAAACGGCCGCAACCGCGCCGAATTGCGCTACGCCGTCGACGCCAGCGTTGCCGAATAAGGCCGGGCGTACCCGCTAGCTGTTAAGTTGCAATAGGTTATTCCCGCCAAGTCGGGACGCTGGAGGTTTTTAGCCGAGGGCTGACCGGCGCCATCGCCGAAATCCGCCGCATCTTGCACGACCTGCGCTCATTGCAGCTCGACAACCTGGGCCTGGCGGCGGCCCGAGCAACTGGGCAACGAGTTCGCGCTGCGCACCGGCATCGCTGTTGAGACCGACATCCGGCGGCTCGACCGTTCGGCGAGGATTATTACCCGATCGGCATGCGGTGGTCTGCTTTGTTCGCTGAACCAAACCGCACCATGGTGCGTTGCCGAACAGACGCGGACGATGAAGTCGTCCAGATTGTCAGCAGGTCTCGAGGCGCAAGGCACGACATGCCGCCTGTGCTTGCCGAATTGGCTCGCCGTCGGGATCGGGCCGGCAGCGGATGATGTTTCAGCCAACCAGGCGAGAAACCACGTCAGCCAACGACCGGAAACCCATATGACGAAAAGGTGGATTTCATGCTCTATACGATCGCGGTTGTTTTACTCATCTTGTGGCTCCTCGGGCTAGTCACTTCCTTCACCCTGGGGGGCTTTATCCACATCCTTCTGGTCGTCGCCGTTGTTATGGTCCTGCTTAACCTGATCAGCGGGCGACGCGGCTTATGACTTTTGTCTCGCGCCAGGCACGACAGCAAGCGTTCCCGGCCAGAATTTACCGCACATATGAGAGGGGCTAAGGTATTGAACGAATTGACTCTCAGGGCGAATGCTGCACTGACGACTGATGCTGATCTGTATGAGATCACGGCACGCTCGTTGTTATGCTTGATCTGCCTGCTGTTCCTCTGTGCCACGGGTAACGTCGGCGCAGCAACAACGAAGACGGATTCGGTGGCGAGCTTGCGCGCAACATACGTGTCGCTGCAGGGAGCGTTACGGCAAAATCAATTCAAACAGCCGCTGGTTCTCGATTCCGCTGAAACCCCCGACGGCTTGCAGGGCGACATTTACGCGATCGTCGATTTCCGGTTTGGCGAGGTCAGCGCCGGCCTGAGCGATCCGGAACACTGGTGTGACGTGTTGCTTCTGCACATCAACACCAAGTACTGCCATGCCGCGAGGGGGCCGTCGGGCACCACCCTGAAAGTCAATATCGGCAGGAAAACGCCCGAAGAGCTGGCCGATACCTCACCTATCGAATTCATCTACAGCGTTGCCGTGGCGACCCCGGATTATCTTGAAGTCATACTCAACGCCAAAGACGGGCCGCTGGGCACCAGCGACTACCGCATTCATCTGGAAGCGATGGTGCTCCCGAACGCCAGAACCTTTTTGCATTTTAGCTATTCCTACACGATGAATTTTCCCGCACGGTTAGCCATGCAGAGCTACCTCGGAACCGTCGGCAGTGCCAAGGTGGGATTCACCGTCAGTGGCACGCAAGCCGATGGGCAAGCTGCCTATATCGGCGGCGTACGTGGTCTGGTGGAACGCAACACGATGCGCTATTACCTCGCGATCGGCAGCTATTTAGGCGCGGTCGGCGCGAGTCCGGCGACCCGGCTCGAATCCCGTCTGCAGAACTGGTTTACGGAGGTCGAACGCTATCCGCGGCAGTTGCATGAGATGGACCGCGAGGCCTACCTCGAGATGAAGCGTGCCGAGCATTTGCGGCAGCAGACTGTACGCTGAGATCAGTCTTCAGCAAGAAATATTCGACGGATGCTGAAACCCTTTTATGGACGAGCCCGCAATGACGACAGCCGAAAAGCCCAAGCCTTTTTCGATGATTCGTGACTTTCACCTCGCCGACTGGTTCACGCTCGCAAACGCCATCTGCGGCACCGGTGCGCTGTTTTCGACCATGAGCTATCTGCAACTGGGCGATATTCGGCACATCTACTTTGCCTGCGCCCTGCTCCTCGCGGCGCTGGTATTCGACGTCCTCGACGGCCGTATCGCACGCTGGCGACAGCAGACGTCGGCGCTCGGCGGAGAACTCGACTCCCTCGCCGATGTGATCTCCTTTGGCGTCTCCCCTGCGATGCTCGGCTACGCTCTCGGGATGCAAGGCCTGTATGACCGCATCGTCCTCGGCTACTTTGTCGTTTGCGGGGTGTCGCGTCTTGCCCGCTACAACGTGACGGCTGAAGCGCTATCGGCAGGCGGCGACAAGGTGAAGTACTTCGAAGGCACGCCGATCCCGACCTCGCTCCTGATTGTCTGCGTACTGTTTTTCGCGGCATCAACGGGCGCCGTGCGCGACGCGATCTGGTTCGGCGAACTGACGCTGGCTGGCTTCAGGCTTCATCCGCTCGTCCTGATCTTCGCCCTTTCCGGCTCGCTGATGATCAGCCGGATGCGAATTCCCAAGCTATGAATCGCTCACGGAAGCCGGGCCATCGCCGCGACAGGAAACGAGGCCACCGTGGCCAGAAATGCCGGCACGGCGGATGGCGCCGTTGAACTACGGCGACAGGAGGCGCTGCTCAAGACGGGGGCCTTGCAAAACGCGATTTTCAACAGCGCTAATTTTTCCAGTATCGCCACCGACGCCAAGGGCGTCATCCAGGTCTTCAACGTCGGGGCCAAGCGCATGCTCGGCTACCGTCGCGCGTTTCGGTGGCGATGAGTTTGTCGTGATCCTCAATGAGCTGGATATGGATGGAGCCAAATCCACTGCAGAATCCGTCATCGTTGCTGAAAAGCTCCGCGCCATTCTCGACAAACCCTATTTGCTGAAATCCAAGCATGAGGGCAAAGCGGACACAAACCTCGAGCTTCGTTGCACGTCGAGTATCGGCGTGGTGCTGTTCATCAATCACGAGGCCGACACCGAGGAAATCATCAAGCGGGCGGATATGGCCATGTATCAAGCCAAAGAGGCCGGCGGCAATTCGATTCGCTTTTTCGACGCCTGAGCAACAGGGAACTTTGCCGCTGATCGCCGGCACGCAAGGCATACGCCGCGAGGCAGCACGAAACCGCCGGGCATTTACGGCGCTGGTTTGCTCGGCTAGGCCTGCACGAAGGTGGTAACGCGTCGCCGGGTGCGCTCGCGCAACGAGCATTCGCGCAGCGTATCGGCCAGTTGCTCCAGATTCGGAATGCCGTAGAGGATCACGGTTTCAAAGCTCGCGTCCGATGAGCGCAGATGCAGCAGGCAATAGCCTGCCAGCCGCATTCCCAGCGGCTTGTGCAGGTCGAAGTGATCAATGCGGAAGAGCTCGATGCTGTCCTTGATTTTCGACAGGATGCCGCGTTCTATGCGCACGCGCTGCGAGGTGATCTCGTAGGTCAGCGCAATGCTTTTGAACCAGTAATAGAGGAGCGCAATGCCGAGTGTCAACGCCACGGCGATCCACTGCCAGGCACTATCGATGACGGCTGGATGACCCTTGAACAGCGGCTTTTCCAGCTCGGCCTCGCGTGAGGCGGCAAAAGCCGCCAGATCGGCATTGCAGAAACGGCATTTGAGGGCGCTGGCCTTGATGGTTTCGCCGCAGGCCGGACATGCCTTGCTATCGTCGCTCATCGTCGAATCCTTTCTTACCACGCCACAAGACGCTTCTCGGTTTTGCCTTCAATTCCGATCCCAGGCACGCTGCCTTCCGACAGCGCCCTCCCTCCAGGCAAGGAGCCTCCGCTGTATCGCTTATCGGTTGCGCCCCTCACCTCGCCCCTCACCTCGCTCCTGACCTCGCTCCTGACCTCGATCCTGGCCGCGTTCATCCCCCTTGTCGCGCTCCTGCCCTCGTCCTTGCCTTGGTTCCTGCGATGCGCCCGGACCACGCTGAACGCTCTCCGGGCTTGCGTTGGGTGCCTGCCGCTCATGCTGGGCGGCCCCCTGCTCTACCTGCGGCATCCGCTCCTGATCGGCGGGGCCGCGCTGTCGAGCCGGTACCTGGCTTGGTGCCGAGCGCTGAAGCTCTTCGTCGCCCCGTTGCGGCGACTGTGCGCGAGAAGCCCCTGAACGGCCTTGCTCGAGCGGCGATGACGGGATGGAACGCGGACTATCCGGCTGCCTGAAGCTTCTCTCCTGAGGCATTCCCTGCTGTTCGCGCGGAGCAGTTACAGGAGTTCTGGGTGATACCTGCTCCGGAGCGGGCTGCCGCACGACGGCCTCACGCGGCTGGTAACGGTAATTCTGGCTGTGCAGCACCTGCTGCTGCTCCACCCGCGGATAGCGATCCCCAGAGTACTGCCGCTGGTAGGTAGGCAGCGGAGCGGGAGCGGGCACCGAACTGCGGCTCCAACTGTCCCAGCCGCTGCGACGCTGCTCCCATGCATTGCCCCAGTGCTCGCCCCAGCGCGGCGGCGCATCCGAGCGCCACTGGCGAAAGTAGGCAGGAGGATTGCGGTAGTAACTGACCGGGATGCGCAGGACGAAAAGCGGCACGGATTCCGGGCCCACAAAGTCCCAGGGGCCGTTGTACCAGGAACTCGCGTACCAGTTATCTTGCTGGTATACCCAGTACAGGCCATCGTAAAAGAAGAAGTTCGCGCCCAGTCGCGGCGCGTAGTAGACCGGGTAGCCCGGCACCTGGACGAGTTCCGGAAAGAACGAGAAACTGATCCCGATGCTCACCTGAGCGATGGCCGAAGTCACTGACCCAAACAGTATCCATAACACAATGAGTAGGTAACGCATTTTCTGTCCTCCGTTTCGGTTACTGGATTTCGGAGCACGGGCAATGAAAAGTGACCTGACCCCAATCGTTCCAGAGCTGCTTCTGCCGATTATCCGATTCTGCCCGGGATAGTCTGTGCGCTAACGAACACATCGAACATCCTCGTCCCGTTCGCGCTACCGCCACTTAACACTATCGAACCAACGGCTGGCGCTAGCACCATAGAATCAAAGGCTGGTATTAACGCCATAGACCCAACTGCTGGCGCTAGTACCACAGAACCAAGAGCTGGCATTAACCTTTCACGCAAACGACCTGCCGCAAGGTATGCACCACCTCAACCAGTTCGCGCTGGGCGTGCATCACGGCGTCGATGTCTTTGTAGGCCATCGGGATTTCGTCGATCACGTCGGCGTCCTTGCGGCACTCGACGTGCGCCGTGGCGCGTACCTGGTCGGCCACCGTGAAGCGCTTGCGGGCCTGGGTGCGGCTCATGCTGCGCCCGGCGCCGTGGCTGCACGAGCAGAAGGCCTCTGCGTTGCCGAGGCCGCGCACGATGAAACTCCGGGCGCCCATCGAGCCGGGAATGATGCCGAGCTCGCCTTTCTGCGCGGAGACGGCGCCCTTGCGCGTGACGAGGACTTGCGCGCCGAAGTGGGTTTCGCGCTGCACGTAGTTGTGATGGCAGTTGACGGCCTCGACGCTGGCCGTGAAGGGCTTGGCGATCACGCCACGCGCGGCGGCGACGACGTTGTGCATCATCAGCGTGCGGTTGTGGCGCGCGAAATCCTGCGCCCAGCCGACCGCTTCGACGTACTCGTCGAAGTGCCTGCTGCCCTCCTTGAAGTAGGCGAGGTCGCGATCGGGCAGGCTGGCGAGGTGCTGCTGCATGTCCTGCTGCGCGAGGGCGATGAAGTGCGTGCCGATCGCGTTGCCGACGCCGCGCGAACCCGAGTGCAGCATGAACCAGACGCGATCCGCTTCGTCGAGGCAGACTTCGATGAAGTGGTTGCCGGTGCCGAGCGTGCCGAGGTGGCTGCGGTTGTTGGTGTTTTTCAGGCGCGGATGCTGCGCGCAAATGCGCTGGAAGCCTTCCTGCAGGCCGGCCCACACGGCGTCAACGGCGGCCGGCGGCGTGTCCCACGAACCCTGGTCGCGGCGGCCGTGGCCGACCGTGCGCCCGTGCGGCACGGCGCGCTCGATCGCGCTGCGCAGCGCGTGCAGTTTGTCCGGCAGGTCGCCCGCCAGCAGCGTCGTGCATGCGGCCATCATGCCGCAGCCGATATCGACGCCGACCGCCGCCGGGATGATCGCGCCCTGCGTCGGGATCACGCTGCCGATCGTCGAGCCCTTGCCCAGGTGCACGTCGGGCATCACGGCCAGGTGCTTGTAGATGAAAGGCATTCTGGCCGTGTTGATCAGCTGCCGGCGCGCTTCGTCCTCGACCGGAACGCCCTGCGTCCACATCTTGATCGGCTTGCCGTTCTCGACTTCGAGCAGCTGGTAGCCGCTTGGGTAATCCATTTCCTCTTCCCCTTCACTGATCCTGCCAACACGTCGCCACGCTGGGTACGACAACGCCTGGCGGCCTTGATTTCCAGTTTGCGCCGTTTTCCGCTTTTTCCGGCGCAGCTTTCAATCTTTACGAAATTTTTACGCCGGCAGCGGCAGAATGGTCAGCGTTTTTATACCCCGTGACTTAGGCTGGACATACCAAGTCACTGAAAGCGGACCATGCCAAACGAAAGCATGCTGACGGTTCAAGCGCCCGAACGGTTCACGCCATGGCAGCGCGTCTTGCTGACCGTCCTCGCGTGCGCCGCTACGACGCTGCTGGCGACGCCTTTGCTCGACTACCTCGCGCTGGCCAATATCGTGATGCTCTTCCTGCTCACGGTGCTGCTGCTGGCCGTCACCCTCGGGCGCAGCGCCGCCGTCCTCGCCTCCGTGCTGAGCGTCGCGCTGTTCGATTTCTTCTTCGTGCCGCCGCGTTTCTCACTCGCCGTCAATGATTTCCAGTACCTGATCACCTTTGCCGTGATGCTGGCGACGGCGCTGATCACCGGCCAGCTGGCCGCCGGCCTGAAGCGCCGGGCGCAGCAAGCGCAGATCCGCGAGCAAAGAACGCGCGCGCTCTACGAAGTGGCGCGGCAACTGGCCGGCGCCCTCGCCCTCGAGCAGGTGCGGGAAATTGCCCGGCAGTTCGTCCGCCAGCAGATCGACGCCGAAGCGCTGATCCTGCTGCTCGACGAAGAGAAGGGCGGGGAGCCGGGCGAGGAAAAATCCCGCAGCGCCGCCTTGCGGATCGAGGAGCACCTGGCCTACATGGCGCAGGAAAGCGGCAAGCACGTCTTCAACACCGGACTGGCGAGTAACGGCTACGCCTCGCTCTACCTGCCGCTGAAAGCGCCGATGCGGGTGCGCGGCGTGCTCGCCGTCGGTCTGCCCGAAAACGCGCCGGAACTGCAGCAGGAGAACATCGCGCTGCTCGAGGCCTTGGCCTCGCTGATCGCCATCGCCATCGAGCGCCTGCACTACGTCGACGTGGCGCATGCGACGCAGCTCAATGTCGTTGCCGAGCGGCTGCGCAGCTCGATCCTCTCGGCGCTCTCGCACGACCTGCGCACGCCGTTGACCGCGCTGGTCGGCCTCGCCGATTCGCTGTTCCTGATCAAGCCGGCGCTGCCCGCTGCGGCGCTGGACACCGCGCAGGCCCTGCACGAACAGGCCGCGCGCATGGCCAGCCTGGTCGGCAACCTGCTCGACATGGCGCGCCTGAACGCCGGCACGGTGACCTTGCGCCGCGAGTGGCAACCGCTCGAGGAAGTGATCGGTGCCAGCATCAAGCTGCTCGGCGGCGCCCTGAGCGCCCATCCGGTGCGCGTATCGCTGCCGCCCGACCTGCCGCTGCTCGAGTTCGACGCCGTGCTGCTCGAACGCGTTTTCTGCAATCTGCTGGAGAACGCCGCCAAATACGCGCCGGCCGGGAGCGCCGTGGAGATCGAAGCGCGGCCGCTGGACGATGCGGTCGAAGTCAGCGTCTGCGATCACGGCGAAGGTTTTCCGACGACGAGGAAGGACGGCGAGGACGGCAAGGACGATCTGTTCAACATGTTCGTGCGTGGGCAAAGCGAATCGAGCAAGCCGGGAACCGGGCTCGGGCTGGCCATCTGCCGCGCCATCGTCGAAGCGCACGGCGGCACGATCGGCGCCGCGAATCGGCCGGAAGGCGGCGCCTGCGTCCGCTTCACGCTGCCCAAGGGGCAGCCGCCCGTGCTCGAGGAGGAGAGCGCATGAACGCGCCGGCTCTCAAGGTGCTGCTGATCGAGGACGAAAAGCAGATTCGCCGCTTCGTGCGCGCCGCCGTCGAGGAGGAGGGCTGCTCGGTCGCCGAGGCGGAAACCATGGCGCAGGGCCTGATCGACGCCGGGTTGCGCAAGCCGGACCTGATCGTTCTCGACCTCGGCCTGCCCGACGGCAACGGCATCGACCTGATCCGCGACGTGCGCGGCTGGTCCGACGTGCCGATCCTGATTCTTTCGGCGCGCGCGCAGGAGAACGACAAGATCGACGCGCTCGATGCCGGCGCTGACGACTACCTGACCAAGCCCTTCGGCGTCGGCGAGTTGCGCGCCCGCGTGCGCGCCTTGCTGCGCCGGCGCGCGCGCAGCGGCGAGTCGGCGACGCCGATCGTCGAATTCGGCGAGAGCCCCGGCAATATCTCGGTTGATCTGTCGCGGCGCATTGTTTTCCGCGCCGGCGAAGTGGTGCACCTGACGCCGCTCGAATACCGCCTGCTCGCCGTCCTGCTCGGCCACCCCGGCAAGGTGATGACGCAGCGCAATCTGCTACGCGAGATCTGGGGGCCGTCCTATGTCGAAAGCAGCCATTACCTGCGGGTCTATGTCGGCCATCTGCGCCAGAAGCTTGAAATCGATCCGACCCAGCCCCGGCATTTTCTGACCGAAACCGGCGTCGGCTACCGCTTCCAGCCTTGAAGGAAGTTTGAAGGAACCCCTCCCATGCAAGTGCACAGCAACAAACGCGTCGCGACCCTGACGCTGGCCGCCCTCGGCGTCGTCTATGGCGACATCGGCACCAGTCCGCTCTACTCGATCAAGGAGGTGTTCGGCGGCGCGCACCACCCGGTGCCGATCACGCCGGACAATGTGCTCGGCATCCTCTCGCTGTTCTTCTGGTCGCTGATCGTCGTCGTCACGCTGAAGTACGTTTCCTTCATCATGCGCGCCAACAACAAGGGCGAAGGCGGCATCATCGCGCTGATGACGCTCGCCCTGCAGAAGGGCGATCCGGCGTCCCGGCGGCAAAAACTGCTGATCACGCTGGGCCTGTGCGGCGCCGCGCTGTTCTACGGCGACGGGGTGATCACGCCGGCGATTTCCGTTCTCTCGGCGGTTGAGGGGCTGGAGCTGATTACTCCGGGCTTCAAGCCCTACATCCTGCCGATCACGCTGGCTATCCTGATCGGCCTCTTCCTCTTTCAGCGCCGGGGAACGGCCAGCGTCGGCGCGCTGTTCGGGCCGGTGATGGTGCTCTGGTTCGCCGTGCTGGCGGTGCTTGGCGGCATCGGAATCGTGCAGCACCCGGCGGTGCTCGCGGCGCTCAACCCGCTCTACGGCTTCCACTTCCTGATCGGCAATTCGGCGCTCGGCTTCTTTTCGCTCGGCGCGGTCGTCCTGTGCATCACCGGGGCCGAGGCGCTCTACGCCGACATGGGGCACTTCGGCGCCAAGCCGATCCAGTACGCCTGGCTGGCCTACGTCCTGCCGTCGCTGGTCATCAACTACTTCGGCCAGGGCGCGCTGCTGCTCTCCGATCCGGCGACGATCGAGAATCCCTTTTATCTGCTGGCGCCGGACTGGGCGCTCTATCCGCTGGTCATTCTGTCGACCATCGCCACCGTGATCGCCTCGCAGGCGGTGATCACCGGCGCCTTCTCGATCACCCAGCAGGCCATCCAGCTCGGCTATACGCCGCGCCTCGAAGTGCAGCACACCTCGGATCGGGAGATCGGCCAGATCTACCTGCCGGCGCTGAACTGGCTCTTGCTGGTCTCGATCATCGCCCTGGTCATCGGCTTCGGCACCTCGTCGAACCTGGCGGCGGCGTACGGCATCGCGGTCACCGGCACGATGCTGGTCACCAACATCCTGGCCATCGCCGTCGCGGTGCGTCTGTGGAACTGGAGCCCGCTGCGCGCCGTGCTCGGGGCGCTGCCCTTCATCTGCATCGACCTCGGCTTCTTCCTCGCCAACTCGGTGAAGATCCCCGATGGCGGCTGGTTCCCGCTCGCTTTCGGTCTGGCGATCTTCATCCTGCTGACGACCTGGAAGCGCGGCCGCGAACTGCTGCACGACCGGCTTTCGGTCGATGCGCTGCAGCTCAAGCCCTTCATCGCCAACATCGGCGATAACGGCGTCGCGCGCATCCCCGGCACCGCCGTCTTCATGACGCCGGACCCCGACGCCGTGCCGCATGCCCTGCTGCACAGCCTGAAGCATTACAAGGCCCTGCACGAGGAGGTTGTCATTCTCGGCGTTCGCGTCTTCGACGTGCCCTACGTGCCGGATATCGACCGCGTCGAGGTGCATCGGCTGGCCGGGAATTTCTCGCAAGTCGTCGTCCAGTACGGCTTCAAGGACGAGCCCGACATCCCGGCGGCGCTCGCGCAGTGCGCCGACGCCGGACTGCACATCGACATGATGGATACCTCCTTCTTCCTCGGGCGCGAAACCCTGATTCCGAAGCTGAAGTCGGACATGGCCTATTGGCGCGAACTGCTCTTCGTCGCCATGTTCCGCAACGCCGGCAGCGCGACGGCGTTTTTCAAGATTCCATCGAACCGCGTTGTGGAACTCGGGACGCAGGTCGTCTTGTAAAGGGCGATCTTGCGTCCTCTTCGTCCTGCTTAATCCGGAGCGCAGGTCGTCGCGTCTTTCTGCCCGCGTTCCCAGCAGTTGCCTTCGGTGCGTGGTCCGGGATGGGGGATTCCCTGGCGGTCGATGTGCGCGACGAAGGTTCGCCAGCGGCGTACGCCTTGCCGGTCGAGTTCCAGACGCAGCAGCCAGCCCGTGTTGTTGTCCGCGTCGCGGAAACCGTCGAAGACGAAGTTCCCCAGACTGTAGATGATCGGCTTGCCCCGGTAATGCTCGACGTCCTGCGTGACGTGGGGGTGTCCGCCGACGACCGCATCCGCTCCGGCATCGATCATCAGGCGCGCCAGCTGGCGTTGTCGCCGACTGGCGCCGTGTTCATGCTCCCAACCCCAGTGCATCACCGGAATGACGATGTCGGCGCGGAAACGGCTGCGCGCGTTGGCGATGTCGAGCTGAACCTGTTCATCCTCGCTCCAGGCGATGCCGGGTTTGTCGGTGTCCGCCTCGAAGCTGCGCGGGAAGAATTCGTTGTAGCCGAGCAGGGCGATGCGCAAGCCTTGCCGTTCGATGATCAGCGGCGTGTGTGCCTGTGCGAGATCGGCGCCACCGCCGAAATAGGCAAGATGGTGGCGTTCGAGCAGGGCCAGCATCTGACCGAAGGCGAGCGGTCCAAAGTCGCCGGAGTGGTTGTTCGCCAGGGCCACGGCGTCGAAATGGCGTGCGAGGACTTTCAGGGTGCGCGGGTGAGCGCGGAAGGTGAAGGGCTTGCCCGGCTCGGCCGAGCCACGGGTCGCCACGACGCATTCAAGGTTGCCGACCCGGATGTCGGCGGCGTTCAGGATCGGCGCAAACGGCGCAAACGGATCGCCGCCCGTCTTGACGACCCTGCCGGGTGAATCGTCGAGCAGAATGTCGCCGACAAAAGCGATCGAAACGGCCGGCTCCACGGCCTCCACCGGCGCCGCTTCCGCCCGCGGGATTCCCGGGACGAGCAGGCAAAGCGCCGCAAGCAAGGCCGCATGGCGTTTGCCGGTCATGGTGCGACCTCGATCACCGCGCAAGCGTATTGCAGCTCCCGCCCCAGCTCGGGCGAATACAGGTAGTTCGTTCCGGTGAGGGCGGCCGGGGCGGGCGCGGGGTTGGCCACCGATTCGGCCAGGGGGGCCAGATATTTGGCTTCGTGCAGCAACACGGCCTGCCGCTTCGACTGGTAATAGGTGTAGAGCTTGATGTAATCGATCTTTTGTTCGTCGCCGATCACGACGGCCTTGAAGCGGAAATTTCCCTTGAGGTCGACGGCTTCCACCCGGTAGGGGGCGCCGACCGGCGCGAAATCGAGAACCTGCACCGTATCGCCCTGAGTGAGCTGGCAGCGCAGGCGTGGCGCGGCCGAGGCGACGGCCGGCAACGAGATGCCGGCAAAAAAGGCGAGGCATAGCGCAGCCCGAGCCGGACCGGATGAGCCGGCGAAACGCGCGGGTGAAAGCAAGGGCATCTTCGTTCTCCGTTACCCGGTCTTGCGGGTTTGTGTCGCATTATCCTGTAAGGGATTGCGTTTTCCATCGACTATTGAGCAGGCAGCATGGCCGGCTGGTTGCGCAACGATTCGTGACGTTTTCGTCCGGGCGTTGTCCACCGGCTGCAGCGCACTGCATGACCCCCAATCCGGAGAGAAATCATGATCGACTGGCAGGAAATTCTGCAACGTTCCCGTCACGGCAACCCCAAGCCGCCGCGCGCCGTCGTGCGCGGCGAAGCGGAGTGGCGTTCGCAACTCACTCCCGAACAGTTCGCGGTGATGCGCCAGAAGGCCGCCGAGCGGCCGTTCAGCTCGGCCATGTGCAGCCGTTTCGAGCCCGGCCTCTACGTCTGCGCCGGCTGCGGCGAAGCGCTCTTCGACGCCGGGCGCAAGTTCGATTCGGGCACCGGCTGGCCGTCCTTCACCCAGCCGGTGAGCGACGCCGCCGTCGCCTACGTCGGCGACGAGACGCACGGCATGGTGCGCATCGAAGCGGTATGCAATATCTGCCAGTCGCACCTCGGCCACGTCTTCCCCGACGGCCCCGGGCCGGAAGGGCTGCGCTACTGCATCAACGCGCTGTCGTTGAAGCGGGCCAAACAGGAGCCGGAAGCGGAGTCCGACCCTGAACTCGAATCCGGCCGCGTCGAGCAGGCGGTCTTCGGCGGCGGCTGCTTCTGGTGCACCGAAGCACTGTTCGCCAGCCTGCCCGGCGTACTGCGCGTGGTCAGCGGTTACGCCGGCGGACATACCGCCGATCCCGACTACGAACAGGTGTGCAGCGGACGCACCGGCCATGCCGAGGTCGTGCAGGTCAGCTTCGATCCGTCGGTCGTCAGCTACGCCGACCTGCTCGCCGTGCATCTCGCCTCGCACGACCCGACCACCCTCAACGCCCAGGGCGCCGACCACGGCACGCAGTACCGCAGCATCATCCTGCCCGCCAGCGACGCGCAGCAGGCGACCGCGCGCGAAGTGCTGGCCGCGATGGCGTCCCAGTTCGACACCCCCATCGTCACCGAAGTCCGCCCGCTCGAGACCTTCTACCCGGCGGAAGAGCACCACCAGGATTACTACCGGCGCAATGCCGAGGGCGGCTACTGCAGGGCGGTGATCGCGCCGAAGTTGAAGAAGCTGCGGGCGATGCTGGCGGGGGATGAGGGCTGAATGCCGAGGCGCATAGGCTTCGGTGCTCGATTGTGTCGGCACCGATCACGTGATGTCGCCGCGCTGTTCATTTCTATGCGAATGGTAGAAAGCTAGGGGCATGCTTGTTCAAACTTTCTAGATGAGGCCACGAAGAGCCCGATATTCCAGCTGTATCAACCTGTGCATGTCTAATCTGGACGGCTTCGCACGGGAAAGACGTTCCGATTTCATTGGCTCACTGTAAAGATGATCGATTCCGTCCTCACATCCGAGGGTGTCAGAATTTTTGTGTAAACGGTCATTTGGCAGGAAACTGCCGCGCATCAAGGAGCGATGATGACCGTAGCAAAGAAAGCCGTATCGAAGGAGTTGCTGGACAGCCTGCTGGCTGATTA